>JGI24024J18818_10000046_pt1 | contig 31344 bp, 27 predicted proteins | sample Cruoilmetagenom2_FD_18818 | JGI IMG/M metagenome (IMG submission 18818) | reverse complement strand
ACTTGAAGTTAACAGTAATGGAAAAATATTTAAAACAGCTGAATCATTAAAATCTAATATAAAAAAAAGAAATAATCCAATTAGATACAAGAACACTAAAACATTTAAAAGAAAAAATAATTAAAAAGTAACTATATTGTCAATATAAATAACTAATATTATTTTGATTAAAATCAAACTCCATATTACTACAATTTTCATATTACTAATATGGAGTTTTTCTTACGCCCAACAATACACCAATTATACAACTAAAAACGGATTGCCAAGTAACCATATTTACACCATTTCACAAGATTCAAAAGGTTTTATTTGGTTTTTAACCGATAGAGGAATGGTTAAATTTAACGGTAAAAAGTTTAAAAACTTCACTACAAAACAAGGTATGCCAAATAATGATATTTGGGAAGCTCGTATAACAGCTGATAACAAAGTTTGGTTTCTCTCAAAATCTTCAAGCCTTGGTTATATAAAAAATGATAGTGTGTATTCTTTTCCAAGTGAAAAAGAAGGAGAAATATTTAATCCTATTTCTACGGGGCAGGTTGGTAATACTATTTACCCTACGGGTCCAAATAAATCGTACACATTAAAAAATAAAAAGTGGCACCTTTCCTTTAACACAGATAGCATATTACCGCTATATGATGTAATTAAAATTTATGGAAATAAAAATGTTTATTTTATTCAAGTAAATTTAAATAGAAAAACACTAAGCATCTTTGGTAAAAAAACCAATTTATTTAAAAAAATAAATGCTCTTAATACTATAACTTCTCTGGCACGTAGAAAGCAACTAAACGACAGTTTATTTGTTTGGGTTTCAACAAAAAAATATAGCATTCTAAATATTAAAACTTTAAAATTTAACCAATATTCATTTAAAGATGAAGTTGGTTTAGAAAATGTTAAACATGCTAGAATAAATATTGTAAATAATCAAATTCAAATTTCAGGAACTGGTTTTGTAGGGTTTTTAGATAAAAATTTACGAATTAAATCTCCGTTTTTCTTTCCTAAAAATATTAAAGCTCACTTTGCATTTATAGATAAAACAAAAAACATTTGGTTAGCTACATTTTCAAATGGAGTGTATAAATTACCTTATGTTAAACAAAATTTAAATTACCAATTAACCAATAATAAAACAGGTAAATTTAGCATTATTGCAAATCAACTTTATACCAGTGTTTTTAATAAAGGGTATTATAAATTTAATGACGCTACTCAAAATTTTGATCTTTTTTTAAAGGTTGAAGATTATCCGTTTAAACCAATTGAAATTAAGGAATTTGAAACCTCCTATTTCCCTTCAAAATACAAATTAAACACCTTAAAAAAGGGAAAACTTACAACTTTAAATTATCTAAATAAGAAGGTAGAGATTAACAATCTTGGTTATCAATTTATAAAATTCAACGCTAAACTGTATTCTATTTATTCATTTGGCATTTATCAATTAAACAAAGAAAATTTAACCATTGAAAAGGAAATTAGACAAAGTGGTTGCAACCAACTTATTTCTTTTAAAAATAAATTATACATCGCCACAAACAGCGGGTTAAAATTATTAGAAAATAATAGCATACAACAAGTTACCTTTTCAAAAATTCAATTTAAAAAACCAATTTTAACCATTAAAAAACTTACAAAAGATAAACTTATTTTAAACACAGATGGTTTTGGAAGCTACATTACCAACCTTAAAACAATTACACAACTACCGCAATCTAATTTTATGACTGTTGAAGATGCTTGTATTGAAAAGAACACTATTTGGCTTGCCACTAATGAAGGCATTTTAAAATACCATAACACTCCAAATGGTTATCAATTAATAAAAAAATTAACAATAAGTAATGGACTCCCCTCAAATAACATTACGGATATAATTATTTATAACAATAAAATAATTGCCAGTACCCACAATGGCATTGTAATTATACCTAAAAATCAAAAACAAATTTCACAATTTTTAGATATTTATTTTGAAAAAGCAACTTATAATAATAAGGCAATAAGTTATAATTCAAAGTTTAAATATACAAAATACAATACTACCAATTTTCACATTTCAAGTATCGATTTTTCGGAAGGAAATACCACATTAAATTATAAATATAGATTATTACCAATACAAAAAGCATGGACAGAAACCACTTTAAATAATCTGAATTTCAACAACTTATCACCTAAAAATTATGTGTTAGAATTTAATACAAACAACATTACTAAAACCTATAAATTTAAAATTACACCACTTTGGTGGCAACGAACAATTTCAAAAATAGGTTTTAGTATTTTAGCCCTCTTAGGTTTTGGTTTCCTATTATTACAAATTAGAAATAGAGAAATAAAGAAAAAAACAGCTAAGCTTGAAACAGAAAAGCAATTAGCTGAATTTGAATTGTATGCTTTACGTTCGCAAATGAATCCTCATTTTGTATTTAATTCTTTAAATGCAATTCAATATTACATCACAAAAAACCAAACTGAACTTTCCGAAAAATATTTGGTGAAATTTTCAAAACTAATTCGCTTATTTTTTAATTTTTCAAGAGAAACTTTTATCACTATAAAACAAGAAGTACTCTTAATAAAAAGTTATTTAGAAATTGAAAAAATGCGTTTTGGAGACGATTTTAACTTTGAAATTATAGTGGATAAAAACTTAGATATATCTAATAACAAAACACCAACAATGTTGTTGCAACCTATTGTAGAAAACGCCGTAAACCATGGCTTATTTCACAATTCTGGTAAAGGTTTAATAAAAATTGAGTTTTTAAAAAAATCAGATCAAATATTTGTTATTACCATTTCAGACAATGGTGTTGGCATAAAAAAAGCACAAGAAATTAAACAAAATTCGATAAAAACACATGTTTCTAAATCCAGTGAAATATTAAAAGACAGAATAGCTTTAATAAATAAATCTAAAGATTTAAAAATCACCTATGCTGTTAGTGAATTAGAAAAAAATAAAGGAACTGTTGTTACTTTAACTTTTATTAAAGAAAATTATGAAAACTAATATAAATGCTATTTTAATTGATGATGAAAAAAATGCTTTAGAAAGTTTAGCTTTAAAAATTTCTAAGTATTTTCCTGAAATTACCATAACAAATAAATTTCAAAATCCACAAAAAGCAGTAATTGAAATTAATACTAATCGTCCAGATTTAGTTTTTTTAGATATAGAAATGCCTATTTTAAGTGGCTTCGATGTACTTTCAAAAATTAAAAATCCAGATTTCGAAATTATTTTTGTAACTGCATATAGCCAATATGCCATGGATGCAATTAAGCATTGTGCCATTGGTTATATTGTAAAACCTATTGACAACAACGATTTAAAAAATGCCATTAAAAATGCATTACAAAATATAAACCAAAAAACTGCATTAGAAAAAAACCGACTTTTATTAGAAAACCTTGTAAACACAAATAATTCAACTATAATAATACCAACACAAAAAGGTCTTAGCTTTATAAATATAACCGATATAATTCGGTTTGAAGGAATTGATGGTTATACCCAAATAATTTTAAAAAATAGTTCTCCAATTTTAAGTTCTTACAGTATTGGGAAATTTACAAAAATAGATGATTTGCAAAATTTTTATTTAATTCATAAATCGCATTTTATAAATATAAACTACATAAAAGAATATTTAAACGAAGGATATTTAATTATGTGTAATGAAGATAAATTACCTATTGCAAAATTAAAAAGAAATGATTTTTTGGAAAAAATTAAAAACAGTTAAACTATATTTGCTTTTTTAAAACAACCCAATGAATTTTCAAATTACCTTTAATACAAAATGGTCAGATTTTGATCCAAACAGGCATATGCGCCATACTGCCTATAACGATTATGCCGCTGAAGTACGCGTTCGATTTTTTAAAAAAAATGGACTTTCCATAAATGAATTTGCCAAATTAAATATTGGCCCAATATTATTTAAAGAAGAAACTTCCTTTTTTAAAGAAATTAATATTGGAGAAAACATCACCGTAAATATGACTTTAGAAGAAAGCTCAAAAGGATTAGAACGATGGAAATTTAGTCACCAAATATTTAACGAAAAAGGAATTCTATCAGCAGAAGTAAAAGTTTATGGTGCTTGGATTGATTTAATAAAACGAAAACTAACTTCACTTCCAACAAGTTACCAGCATATTTTTATGGAATTACCTAAATCAGAAAATTTTAAAGAAATACTTCTTAAAAGTGAAAAATAGGAAAATAATTTATACGCTTATTTCCTTAGCTTTTGCCACTGGGTTTTATGTTTATGATCATTTTTTTGATAATAAAAAGGTAATAAACTCAACTATTTTCATTAAAAATAAATCATTTTTACCTACTTCAACCACAGGAGAAATTGTACATCATAAGTTTTATACCTTATCCTATAATGAAAGGTATGAACAAGCGGAATGGGTTGCTTATACCTTAACCAAACAACAAGTTGTTTATAACAATTTTAAACGACCTTATTTTGAAGTTGATAAAACGGTACCTACTAAAAGCGCATCTTATAAAGACTACAAAAATTCTGGTTATAACAAAGGTCATTTATGCCCAGCAGCCGACAGAAAGTTTTCTAAAGATGCATTTAACGAAACCTTTTTAATGAGTAATGTTTCTCCTCAAACTCATCAATTTAACAGTGGTATTTGGAACCGATTAGAAAAAAGAGTACGGTATTGGGCTAAAAAACACAAGAAACTTTTTATTATTACTGGTGGCATTTTAAGTTCTAATTTAAAAACTATTGGTAAAGATAACGTAGCGGTTCCTGCCTATTTTTATAAAATAATTTTAGACTATCAAAATCCTAAAAAACTAAAAGCAATTGCTTTTTTAATTCCTCATAAAAATTCTAACAAAAGTTTATATAAATTTGTAACTAGCATTGATAATTTAGAACAATTAACGGATATTGACTTTTTTGAACAATTACCAGATACTATAGAAAATAAGTTAGAAAAAAACTCCAGTTATTTTAACTGGAGTTTTAATAATTTTAATTAATTATTTAAAATAACTTCCCATTCACCTGGTTTATTAATTACAAACTCAAAAATAGCATCAAAAGTCATAGTTTTAAGCTTATTACTAGTTTTATAATTTAATTTGCATTTAAACGGAAACGTAATATTTTCGTACCCAATATAATTTGGTGTTTCAATTCTATTACCATTAGCAGCATCCATTCTAATATCGGTTATGCTGGAGTTAAAACTGCCATTTTGCATAAACTTTATCTTTACTTTATTAGTAGTAGAATTATTGCTTTCCGCAATTTTTCTAAAAGAATACCTATCAATACCTCTATTCCAAGAAACTTTATATTCAGGAATTTTCTTTAATCCTACATATTTGTTTTTTTCCCAATAACCAACTCTTACGGAATCTACACCATTCACTTTAAAAACAAATTTTCCTTTTCCATTTAAAAGTCCGTTTTTAAAATTTCCATCAAAATAATCTCCATTAGAAAATTTCAGAACTCCCTTACCGTTAGGCCAACCTTTTTTAAACATTCCAGTATACGTGTTTTTGCCTATGGCAATTCCTTTTCCATGGGCTAACCCTTTTTTACACTTTCCTTGATAAGTACCTACCAGATTTTTTGCTAAAACTTTACAATTGTTTTTTTGAGCAAATAGCATAAAAACACTTCCAAAAAATATAAAAGCAAAAACAGAAATTTTATTTTTCATAATTATTATTTTAATTTAATATAAAATTATGCAAAAAAATTAAATAATTGCAAAATTTTTAATAATGGTCAACTGTAAAAAAAACACTAAATTTATATTTTTAAAAATTACCCTTTAAGTAAATCATACATCTACTAACCCAGAATGGAAGATAATACTAAAATTAAGTGTGATAATTCAAAATTATTAATTATTGAATTAGACATAATCGGAACCATTACTTATGTTAACAATAAAACTTGTGAAGTTTTAAACTACTCCAAAGACGAAATAATTGGAAAAAATTGGGTTGAAAATTTTGTTCATCCTAGCACTAAAGGCAAAACTAGTGAAGTTTCAAAAAAACTATTTTCCAACAAATACCAAACAGTAACCTTACATGAGAATAAAGTTTTAACAAAAAATGGTAAAGTGCTTACTGTTCACTGGCATAATACACCAATTTTTGATATGGATTTTAAAATTATCGGTCATTTAAGTTCTGGGGTAAATTTTACAAAAAAATTAGAGCTCAGCAAAAACTTAGATAGGGCTAATAGCATTATTGAAAAAAGTGATTCCATTACTGTTTTATGGAAAAAAGGAACACATTGGCCAGTTGAATATATCTCAAAAAATGTAGAACGTATTTTAGGTTATTCAGAAAACGATTTTTTATCTAGCACTGTTTTATACAAAAATATTATCCATCCTAATGATGTAGAAAGAGTTAGTAGCGAAATTATTTATTTTAAAGAAAAAAATCTCAAAAAATATACACATAAACCTTATCGGCTAATTTGTAAAGATGGCACTGTAAAATGGTTTAATGACTCCACACAACTAGTAGTAAATAGTAAGGGTAAAATAACCCATTATGATGGTGTTATAACTGACATTACAAAAGCTATACAAGCTGAGCTAGAGCTCAAAAAACAGTTAAACAAAACGGATTCTGTTTTAACAGCATTTGATGATGGAGTTTATATAAATGATGCTAATTTTAATATAACTTATTTAAATGAATCTATGATTCAAAATATAGGCTATAATGCTATTGGCGATAAATGCTATAAGGCAATTCATAATGAAGAAAATATTTGTTCTTGGTGTTATTTTAGTAAGTTAAAAGAAACCCATAAAAGTGTAAACTTCGAAATTTCGCACCATAATAAAGACTATTTAATTAAAGCTGTTTTATTAGATAATGATGCAAAAATGACCATTTATCATGATATTACATTTACAAAAAAATTAGAAAAAGATTTACAATTAAAAAACAAAGAATTAACTACCATTAATAAAAATATTACTATTGAAAAAGAAAAATTTAAAGACATTGTTGAAAACACTTCCGAATGGATTTGGGAAATAGATTTAAATGGAAACTTTATTTATAGCAATTCATTAGTTAAAAAAATAAGTGGTTATACTGCCAAAGAAACCACCAACAATAACTTCGTTTATTTTATTGAGAAAAAAAATAAAGAAGAATTAATTGAAAATTTTAAAAAACATATTTCTCTAAAAAAAGGTTGGCATAATCTTGAAATTAGGTTCAAACATAAAAATGGCACATTACATTATATTGAAAGTAATGCAGTACCCATATTTGATGAAAAAGGAATTTTAAAAGGTTATAGAGGTATAAACCGAGACATTACAGACAGAAAACTAGCTGAAAAAGAAAAAGAAAAATTATTGGTAGCCGTTAAACAAAGTGCTAATTCCATTATAATAACAGATAGTAAAGGTTTTATTGAATATACCAATCCTAAATTCACAAAAGTTACAGGTTATACAGCAAAAGAAGTTTTAGGTAAAAGCCCTAGAATTTTAAAATCTGGTAAGCAACCTAAAGCGTTTTATAATACAATGTGGAAAACCATTAGTAGTGGAAAAATTTGGAGAGGTGAATTTTTAAATAAAGCAAAAAACGGAAACTTATTTTGGGAACAGGCAACTATTACACCCGTAAAAGATATAAATAAAAATATAACCAATTACATTGCTATAAAAGAAGACTTTACAAAACAAAAAGAAACTTCTTTAGAATTAAAAACCGCTTTTAAAAAAATAAAAGCCAATGAAACTTATTTAAATACCATATTACAAACTGCAAATGAAGGTTTTTGGGCTATTGACAACAATGCAAATACTGTTGATTTAAATACTAATATGGGTGAAATTTTAGGTTATCCTAAAAATAAAATACTTGGAAAATCTATTTTCGACTTTGTAAATGCACAAAATGCATCCATTTTTAAAGAACAGGTAAGGTTAAGAGAATTAGGTGAATCTAGTTCGTATGAAATTGAATTAACTACCAAAAACGGAAAACAAATTCCTTGTTATTTTAGAACCTCTCCTTTGTTTAATGAGCAAAAAAACAAAAAAGGCTCTTTTGCCTTTGTAACAGATATTTCAGCTCTTAAAAAAACGTATAAAACATTAGAAACAAAAAATTTAAAATTAAATGAATTAAGCACACAATTATCTGAAAAAAACCGATTATTATTTGAAAACACGCAACGCTTTAAAACTTTATTTGATAAAAATCCTATAGCACTTTGGGAAGAAGATTTTACAGAAGTTAAAAAATTACTATCCAGTAAATCTAAGGAAGTTAAAAATCTTAAAACTTATTTACAAAACAACCTTAATTTTGTTAAAAAATGTATATCAAAAGTAAAAGTTAATAATGTAAATACTGCCGCAGTAGATTTATTTGGAGCAAAATCAAAAGAAGAACTGATTAATGGTTTCGGTGATGATTTCACTGAAAAATCAATAAAAAACTTTGTTAAAGAACTAGTTGCTATTTATAAAAGTAATGAGGATATAGTTCATAATGCAGATATTAATAAAAAAGATGGAACTTTAATTAATGCTATAATTCGTATAGTACCAATTGAAAATAATAGAACTATTGTTTCCATTCAAGATATTACTGAAATAAATAAAGCAAAGGAAAAAGCAGAAGAAAGTAACCGCTTAAAAACCGAATTTTTGAATAATATGTCACACGAAATTCGCACCCCAATGAATGGTATTTTAGGATTTACTGACTTATTAAACAATGAGGATATATCTCCTGAAAAAAGACGAAATTTCATTAAAATTATTCAAAATAGTGGCAAGCAACTTTTACATGTAATAGATGATATATTAGAAATATCAAGATTAGGAACCAAACAAGTTGCTTTAGATGAAACAGAAGTTTGTATAAATGATTTAATGGCAGAGTTATTTGCAATTTTTGAGGTTAAAGCAAAAGAAACGGATATTCCTATTTACCTTAAAAAAGAACTTTCAGATAACGAAAGCACTATTTTTACAGATTCACTTAAACTCAATAAAATATTAGGAAATTTATTAGAAAACGCCTATAAATTTACCAATAAAGGTTTTATAGAATTTGGTTATAAACGTAACAAAAGTACTTTAGATATTTATGTAAAAGATACTGGAATTGGTATTAAACCTGAAAAACAAGAAATAATATTTGAACGCTTTTCTCAAGAAGAAAAAGAGTTGTCTAAAAAATTTGGAGGCTTAGGTTTAGGATTATCTATAGCCAAAGAAAATACGGAATTATTAGGAGGAAAAATTTCACTAAAGTCAGTAAAATTTGAAGGTTCTACTTTTACTGTTTGCATTCCTTACAAACCCGTAAAAATTGAAAATGATAAAATTAATACAACCAAAAAACAAACTAATAAAACAAAATATTCTATTCTAATAGCAGAAGACGAACAGTTAAATTTTATGTTTTTAGAAACGCTTTTAATTGATGTTATTAAATATGATTGTATATTACATCATGCTAAAAATGGACAAGAAGCTGTTGATTTTTGTAAAGAAAATTCCAATATAGATTTAATTCTTATGGACTTAAAAATGCCAGTAATGAATGGATTTGAAGCTACTAGAATTATAAAAGAAAATTACCCAAACATTCCAATAATTGCCCAAACTGCTTACTCTACAGATGTTGATAAAAGAAAAGCTTTTACTGCTGGAAGTAACGAATTTATTAGCAAACCAATTTCTAAAACAGATTTAACAGAAATTTTAAATAAATACATTAAGGTTTAAATTTTATTTAAATACTTTTGAAAGATAATTTTTTAACTATGAAATTTATAAATAAAATAGCTATAATAATTTTATTACTTACCTCTACTACTGTACTTCCACAACAAAATGGTAACAACTCAGGCAATAAGCCAATGCACATAAATGTAAAAAATTTAGCAGGCATTGTGCCTTATGATTATAACGAAGTTATAAAAAAATTAAAAGTAAAAAAACAAAAAAATAAAGATTTTGTAGAACAAGCCATTGATAAATTCAATCAAAAAATTAACGAGCTTCAAATTTTTAATACTGATACATTTACGTTTGTAAAGCATTATATAAATCAAAAAAGTCAAGAAGCACAATTAAGTAACGATATTAATATTCTTAAAGAAGCTAAAATAAAAGTAGAAGAAACTTTACAACCACTTAAAGACAAGGTTGCTTTAGCTCAAAACAAATTAAATAAAGAGTTGGAAACTACTTTAAATGCAAAGCAATTTAAAACTTGGGGTAAATTTGTTAAACATAAAAAAGATGCTTTAAAACCTAGAGCACCTTCTAGGCCTCCAATGAGAAGTAATATGCAACGAGGACAAAGAAGAAATAGGTATTAACAGTTGACTAAGTTTAAGATAAATAAAAAAGGAGTTTCAAAATTTGAAACTCCTTTTTTTGTGCGGGCGGAGAGACTCGAACTCTCACACCTTGCGGCACTAGATCCTAAGTCTAGCGTGTCTACCAATTCCACCACGCCCGCTTTTTAATTGCAGTTGCAAATATACACAATACTTATTATTTGCAAAGCACTTGTTAAATTTTTTTATAGGGTAAAATCGATTATTAATTACTATTTTTGAAAGTACAAAACACAACCAATTATGAAAAATTTAAAATCCTATATTTCTCAAAATAAAGAACAACTAATTAATGAGTTAATTGAGCTGCTTAAAATACCATCTGTTAGTGCCGATTCTGAATACCAACCAGCTATTTTAAAAACTGCAGATGCCGTAAAAAGCTATTTAGAAAAAGCCGGTTGCTCTAAAGTTGAAATTTGTGAAACACCTGGAAATCCGATTGTTTATGGCGAAAAATTTATAGATAAAAATTTACCAACTATTTTAGTTTACGGTCATTACGATGTACAACCAGCTGACCCAATTGAACTTTGGAATTCTCCTCCGTTTGAACCTGTTATTAAAAAAACAGAAATTCATCCTGATGGAGCAATTTTTGCTCGTGGAGCTTGTGACGATAAAGGTCAGGTTTTTATGCATGTAAAAGCTTTAGAATATATGACCAAAAACAATAATTTACCTTGTAATGTAAAATTTATGATTGAAGGTGAAGAGGAAGTTGGTTCCACTAGTTTAGGTTGGTTTGTAAAACGAAATCATGAAAAATTAGCCAACGATATTATTTTAATATCCGATACAGGAATGATATCAAATACCCAACCTTCTATAACTACAGGTTTACGTGGTTTAAGTTATGTTGAAGTGGAAGTTACTGGACCAAATAGAGATTTACATTCCGGACTTTATGGTGGTGCAGTTGCAAACCCAATAAATATTTTAACCAAAATGATTGCTTCTTTACAAGATGAAAACAATCATATTACCATTCCTGGTTTTTACGATAAAGTACAAGAATTATCCGCACAGGAAAGAGCAGAAATGGCAAAAGCTCCTTTTTCATTAGAAAACTACAAAAAAGCTTTAGATATTGATGAAGTTTATGGCGAAACTGGTTATACTACTAACGAGCGTAATTCTATCCGACCAACATTAGATGTAAATGGTATTTGGGGTGGTTATACGGGCGAAGGTGCAAAAACAGTAATTGCCAGTAAAGCATATGCAAAAATTTCTATGCGCTTAGTACCAAACCAAGATTGGAAAGAAATTTCAAAATTATTTAAAAAACATTTTGAAAATATTGCGCCAAAATCTGTAAAAGTTAAAGTTACTGAGCACCACGGCGGACAAGGTTACGTTACTCCTATTGATACTGTTGCTTATAAAGCTGCAAGCAAAGCGTATTCAGAAACATTTGGTGTAACTCCAATTCCACAACGTTCTGGTGGAAGTATTCCTATTGTTGCACTATTTGAAGATGAGTTAAAAAGTAAATCTATTTTAATGGGATTTGGGTTAGATAGTGATGCTATTCACTCTCCAAACGAACACTTTGGCATTTTCAATTATTTAAAAGGCATTGAAACCATTCCGTTATTTTATAAGTATTATACAGAAATGAGTAAATAAACAAACTAAAAAAGCCTGTCTGAAAAATAAAAATTACGTCAACCTGAACTTGTTTTAGGTTCTCATAAGGATACGTAATCCGTATGATGAGATTCCCAGTCAAGCTGAGAATGACGAATTTTATTAGATTTCAGACAGGCTTTTAAAATTAAAAATTACAACTTTAAATTTTCTTTACATATTTTGTAATAATTACAATTTGAGTAGGTCCAACTTTACCTTCAATAAATTCTGCATTATCCGGGTCTAATGAAATTCTTCGTACTGCTGTGCCTTGTTTAGCAACCATACTAGAACCTTTTACTTTTAAATCTTTTATTAAAACTACAGAATCTCCGGTTTGTAAAACAACGCCGTTTACATCTCTATGAATTACTTTATCTTCAGGTGCTTCTCCTTCTCCAGTAGCTTTTGCCCACTTTAAATTTTCATCCTCCAAATAAAGCATATCTAACAAATCTTGCGGCCAACCTTCTGCTTTTAAACGAGTTAACATTCTCCACGCAACTACCTGAACAGCAGGTTGTTCGCTCCACATACTATCATTTAAACATCTCCAGTGGTTTGCATCCACATGGTCTGGGTTTTCAATTTGATCTATACAAGTTTCACAAGCTAAAATACTATCATCAACAGTTCCTCTAGGAGCAGGTGGAACCTTATAAACACCTAAATTATCGGTAGTTCCGCACAATTCACATTTTGATCCACTTCGTTCTTGTAATTTTTTTTCTACACTCATTTTTTATTTTTTAATGTTGCAAAAGTACACTTTAATAACAATTTAGCAAATAACCATTTATATACTCACTTTTTGGGCGTTTCATTTTTTTTTAATTCAAAAAAAATGGTCGGGCTATTTGTTACAAATCCTCGCTATCGCTGTGGGTTTTTCACGTCTATCCCTAACGCAATAAAATTTTTAATATAACTTTAAGATACTATAATTTTGTTTTTTACGTTATTTGCATAACAAACTACTAGGTTATGCTTAAAAAATTCTTCTGGATGTGTTCTGGTGCAGACACTAACATCTTAAAAAACAGTTCAAAAGCAGAGCAAATAAAATTTATTGGTATAGGTGGTACCGTATTTTTTACTGCTGTTATGGCAACAATTGCAGCTTCTTACGCGCTTTTCACCGTTTTTAACAATTATTATTCTGCTATATTTTTTGGCATTATATGGGGATTATTAATTTTTAATTTAGACCGATTTATCGTTTCAACAATAAAAAAAAGCACAAGCAAATGGCAGGAGATTGCACAAGTAACTCCCAGAATTATATTAGCCATTATAATTGCAGTAGTAATTTCTAAACCATTAGAAATGAAAATTTTTGAAAAAGAAATTAATCAGGTTTTACTTCAAAAAAAGAACGATTTAACTTTAGCAAACAAACAACAAGTAGCAACTTTATTCACTCCAGAAATTCAAAAAAAACAAAAGGAAATTGAACAACTAAAACAAGAAATTAATACCAAAGAAACAGAAACAAACAACTTATACGAAACCTACATTGCCGAAGCTGAAGGTAGAAAAGGAACTAAGTTAATTGGAAAGGGACCAGTTTATAAAGAGAAAAGAGAAAAACACGACGCTACTTTAGCAGAATTACAACAATTAAAAACCAACAATCAAGCTAAAATTAACCAAATAGAAAATGAAATAACTACTTTACAAACGCAACAAAACAATCAAGTAGTAGCATCACAACCAATAATCGATAATTTTGATGGATTAATGGCAAGAATAAATGCACTAAACAAATTACCTTGGCTACCTTCCTTTTTTATTTTTTTACTTTTTTTAGCAATAGAAACGGCTCCAATTTTCTCAAAGTTAATTGCTTCAAAAGGTGAGTACGATTATAAATTTCAAGATCACGAAAACGCTGTAAAATCATGGATTATTCAAAAAGAAAAACAACGTTCTAATTTAGCTCATGCAGAAACTTCTTTAAATAACGATATATATAATGAGCTTGAAAATGAAAAAGAAATTTACAACTATAAAAAACAAAAAGCACAATCCATACTTCAACTGCAGGCAGATGCTTTTTATAAAGCTCAAAAAAAAGTTATTGGGTAAAATATTTACCTATTTAATTAAGGGATAAATAGTTACGCTATAACCCAACCAATTTTGTAATTTATGGTAAATTACTTGTTGGTCTTCTAAAGAAAAATCTTTAATTCTGGTTTTATGAGATCCTCCATTTAATACCATTTTCAAAAAGTTAACATGCGATTTTGGATTAGGAGCACAAGCTCCCCAAGTATCGTACCCTCCATAAATATAAAGAATTTTATTTCCTTGATTTTCTACATAATTTCTAACTTCTTTAATGTAATTAGGATTAAAAGTTAAATCCACATTTTTAGGCGCAAAACGTTTATTTGTTGGATGATGTACTACTTTGAGTAAATCTTTAACCGGCGTAGTATCAAACCCATAATAACCTAATTCAGTTTCATGCTGGTAATAACTTGGTAACAAATTAAAGTATGTTTTATCACTATAAAAACTAATACCAACTATTTTATTTAGGTAATTAAACTGTTCTTTAGCTGTAGCATTTTTAGTTGGAATTTCGTTACATTTTCCTCCCCATTGCCAAAATGAAAAAGGAAATTCTAAAACCGCATATTCTAAGGCTTCTTTTTTAGATAATTCTGTGAAATTCATTTTTTTTGTATTCGAATAATTATTGATTTCCAACAAAACGCTATCTCTATTTTGTAAAACTTGTCGCTGAAATTTTAAAATTTTTGCTCTGCAAGTTGCTGTTCCAACAGAATTTATGTGATTTATAGTTCTTACATCTTCTTGTCCATTTATTAAAGGCGCAACATAAGGCACTGCTACATCCACATCATACGGATATTTCGATTTGTAAATTAATACCGTTTCCCCTCCTTTACTAATTCCTGTAGAAAGCCATTTGCCTGTGTATAAAGTTTTTAATTTAGTAACTAATTGATGGTAATCTTCTACTGCCTGATTATTTTTTAAATAGTTCCAAGGAATAGAATCTGGTCTCGACTTTCCATAAAACCGATATTCTACCTGCACTTGATTTCCTTTTAAAATCTTACTCAATTCATAAGTTCGTGGGGTTGCATTATAACCTTCCGTAACTAAAATAGTTGGTTTTTTAAAAGAAGCATGAGATAGATAAACATAGTGTTTAAAAGTTCCTGCTGCTAGGTTATTATGATCTAAAGGTTCATTTATAACCAATTGAAAAACATTGGTAAAATGGTCTTTAGCATCCATTTTAGTAATTACCGCGTCTGGAAAAAGCTGCTCTAATTTTTGTTGGGTTGTNAATATTTCAATTGGTGGTAAATTAACTCTACAAGAAGCTAAAGAAATACCAACAACAAATAAAATAAGGGTTTTATAAATTTTCATTTTTTTATTAGTTAAATCGTTCCAAATTAAAAGGATTTAAATTTAAGGAAGGTTTTTTATCAGAAATAATTTCAGAAATTAATTTTCCAGTTGCCGGCCCTTGGCTCCATCCCATCATTGCATGCCCAGCGGCAACACAAACATTAGAATAGTTATTAGCCCTTCCAATATATGGCAAACCATCAGGTGAAACAGGACGTAATCCGCAAGCTGTATCTTTTTTTTCTTCCAAACTAATATTCAGGTTTGGGTAAAATGCTTTACCTGCTTCTGCAATTGCCTCAACCCTTTTAGGGTTTATTTTATGATTTATTCCTGCAATTTCCATCGTGCCACCAAATCTTGTAAATCCATCCATAGGAGTTACTGCAACATTTTTATCGGTTAAAATAGCTGGAAAGTTAATTCCGGTAGGTTTATAAACATTAATTCTATAACCTTTTCCTGCTTGAATTAATAAGGGGAAATTTATTTTTTTTGCCATCAAAGGGCTCCAAGCTCCTGAAGCAATTATCAATTCATCTACATCATATCCCTGTTTATCGGTAATTAATTTGGTTACTTGTTTCCTTGATTTTTCAAAATCAATAACTTTTTCATTTATCCTAAATTGTACTCCTTTCTTTTTAAGATATTCTTTAAAATTTTTCATAAAAATATCTGGAGTAGAATGTGCATCGCATAAATAATGATATGCCCCTTCTGCCTTCATTTCAGGTTCCATTTCCTCTAGCTTTTTTTTATCTATAGGATAAACTTCTAATCCTTGCTCTTTTGCAATTTTTGCTAAATAAGCTTCTTTTTTTTCAAATTTAGAAGATTGATAGCTCATTAAAACTCCTTTTCTCTCCAATTGAAAATCAAAAATATTCGTATCCTTAATTTCTTGATATAAATCTCTACTAAAAACAGTAAGTTCTTTTATAATTGGAGCGGACTTAATCACATGTTCAGCGGTTGCGTTTTTATTAAAATACCAAGCCCACTTAAACAAATCTAAATTCAATCTAGGTTTTAAATAAAAAGGACTAGTTGGATTAAACATCATTTTTAAACCATCTGAAACCATACCAGGCGCAGCCAAAGGAATTACATGGCTAGGAGAAATGTATCCCGCATTTACAAATGAAGCTCCTGATGAAATTGTTGCTTGATCTATTATGGTTACTTTATGTCCTTCCTTCTGAAGATAATAAGCACAGGACAACCCGATAACTCCTCCTCCAATTATTGCAACATTTTTCATTTAATATTTTATTTTGGTTGAATTAAATCCCATTGATTTCCGTATAAATCTTCAAAAACTGCTACGGTTCCATATTCTTGATTTATGGGCTCTCGTATAATTTTAATATTATTTGCTACTAAATTATTATAATCTCGAGTAAAATCATCTGTTTTTAAAAATAAAAAAACACGCCCGCCAGATTGATTTCCAATAGCTTTCTGTTGTTCTTCTTCATCTGCTTTGGCAAGTAGTAATGAAAACTCATTAGATTTGGATGGTGAAATTAGCACCCATCGTTTACCTTCTTCTAAAAGTGTGTTTTCAACTAAAACAAAATTTAGTTTTTCAACAAAAAAGTGAATTGCCTTATCATAATCATCTACAAGTAAAGCTATATGTGCAATATGTTTTTTCATTAATTTTTCTTTGTTAATTTAAATGGTTTTTTTGTTAGTTTACCATCTACTTTTCTTAAAATATGCAATGGGTTTTCATTTTTCAATTCTTCTGGTAAAAAATCGTTTGGCCAATTCTGAAAACTAACAGGGCGTACCCAACGTTTAATAGATTGCACCCCAACTGCGGTAAATCTGCTATCTGTAGATGCTGGATAAGGTCCACCATGTTGCATTGCTTCACAAACCTCTACCCCTGTTGAAACGCCATTAAATATTATTCTCCCCACTCTATTTTTAAGCGAAGCAATTATATTTTTATAGTTTGAGATTTCTTTTTCATCACTTAAAATAGTACCTGTTAATTGTCCTTCTAAATTATAAATAATTTCCTCTAATTGATTAGAATTTTCACATTGCACAACCATTGTAAATGGTCCAAAAACCTCTTGATGCAATTGAGGGTTATCTAAAAATGTACTACCCTCAACTGTGGTTACAATTTGACGCCCATAATTAGTAGTAACATCATCCGTTAAATTTGCAATAGTATGCAATCCTTTTTGCTGCTGCATTTTTAATTTATTTTTTTCAAAATTCCCAATTATATTAGGATGCAACATACAAGATGGTTCTATTTTAATAATTTCTTTTGCTAAAATTTCCATGAAATTTGTTAATTCAGCACTTTTCATTCCTAGCATTAATCCTGGATTTGTACAAAATTGTCCACTTCCTAAAGTAACGGAATTAGCATAGATTTTTGCCCATTTTTCGGCATTGTTGTTTAAGGCTTTTGGCAATAAAATAACAGGATTTACACTCCCCATTTCTGCAAAAACCGGAATTGGCTCAGCACGTTGACTTGCTAAATTAAATAAGGCTCTACCTCCTTGAACGCTACCTGTAAAACCAACTGCTTTTATTTGTGGATGTTTAACTAAAATGGTTCCAACTTCAATACCGCTGCTATTTAAATTAGAAAAAACGCCGTTAGGCATTCCTGTTATTTCCGCAGCTTTTATAATTGCAGAAGCAACTAACTCGCCTGTACCTGCATGCATCGGATGCGATTTAACAATTACTGGGCAACCGGCAGCCAAAGCAGCTACGGTATCACCTCCAGCAGTTGAATATGCTAATGGAAAATTACTTGCACCAAATACCACAACTGGACCTAAAGGAATAGACATTTTTCGAAGATCTACTTTTGGAATTGGTTTTCTGTTAACATCTGCAGTTTCAATAATGGCATTTACCCATGAACCTTCTTTTGCTAAATTTGCGAAGGATTGTAATTGAAAAATAGTTCTTCCTCTTTCTGAAATTGCTCTTTCTCTGGTTAACCCAGATTCTTCACTATATATTTCTATAAGTTCTTCTCCTAAAATTTCAATTTGGCAGGCTATTTCATTTAAAAAATTACTTTTTTGATTTCCAGATATTTCTCTATAGGTTTTAAAAGCATCCTTTGCCAAGGAAACTGCAATTTCAATTTCAGATGTTGATGCTTCTACAAAAACATATTTATTCTCTTTATTTTTCTTTGGATTAAAGGTTTTAAAGGTTTTTAATCCTGTTGCACTTAAAACGTTTCCTATAAAATTTTTACCTGTAATCATATTTTAAGTATTATATAAATCCTAGTTCTTTTTGAACCTTTTTAGTCATACCGCTTACCACTAAATCGTAAGAATGGTCTATTAGTTCTTTAATAAAATTAATTGGCAATCCTCCTTCAATAATTATAGTGTTCCAATGTTTTTTACTCATATGAAATCCTTCAATAACCTCGCTATATTGTTCTCGAAGTTCTAAAGATTTTTCTGGGTTGCACTTTAAATTTACTACGGTAGGCTGATGTTCTAACCCAGATAATGCAAACATTTTACCCGCTACTTTAAAAACCAAAGTTTTTTCATCAAAAGGAAAACTTTCAGTAACGTATTTTTTAGACAAACAATAATCTCTGAATTCTTCAATATTCATTTTTATTCTATTTTAGGGTTTTCTTCGTCTACCATTGGCAATTCTAATTTGGTATAATTCAATTTCCAGCCAGATGGTTCAATCAATTTTTCAATCATTAAAACAGTTTCTAAAGCTTCTTTTTTAGCGGTAATTAGTAATCCACTCTGTGGAATTTTATCCACAATAAATTTTTTGGATGCTTTGTGTAATTCTGTTAAATCATCCGCTTCAAATTTATTGAAAAATCCTTCTTTTTTATCGTAATACTTAACATCTGTATCTACCGTTAATATTTTAGGCTCTGGAAAATGAGTCAATACAATTTCTTGCGTTTTTTTATGAGCTTCCAATTTAATTTGAGATAAATCAAAACCAATATGCGCTTTGGCATTTATTAATAAAACTGCCTTTTTTTTACTAGTTATCATATTTAACAAATGATTTTTAGTATTTTCATAATGATATATTTCTGCAAAATCACCTTCAACAGTAATTAGCTTACAAACGCTTTTTATTTTTTCCAATAATACTACAGATTGTATCTCAATTTTTTGAATGGATTTTTTTCTTTCAAAATAAGAAATGCCCCAATAGCTTAACAAAACTCCTAAAATAATACCTAAAAATAATTCCATAAATTAAAGTTACTAAATTAATGTTTAGCACAAAAAAAAGCAGCTAAAAAAGCTGCTTTTAAATATATTATTTTTTGTTTTAGTCTTCTAAAACTGGTTTTAAATTTGGTATTACATTAAATACAGGTGGTTGGGCTAAATGACGTTTTACAGGGCATTGAGCTACTACTTTCTTCATAGTTTCTTTGTATTTTTCAGGAAAACTTGCTGGTAAATCAATAATCATATCAATGGTATTAACCATATTAGTCATTTGATTATAATCCATACGTTGTGTTAAACTAACTCCTTCTAACGACATTCCTCTTTGTTGCATAAATGCTTTAACATAAACTGCAGAACACATACCTGCAGTAGCTAAAAAAACTAAAAAAGGAGATTCGTTCATGGTAATTTCATTTCCGTTTATTGAAGGAACTATTCTACCACTTTCGTCAAAATTTATTTTTAAATCCATAATATCTTATTTTTTATGGCGCAAAATTAGAGTAACTTTTATAGTTGTTATGTAACTATAACTACATAGTAATTAAACCCGTAGTGTATTATTCTAAATTTACAATGCATAACAAATTTATTAAATAACGTTACCTTCATTTTGTCTTCCCAATAACGAATCAAAAAGTCATTAATAATAAACTTTTAACGGCCTATCGAGAATTTAGCGTAAAATTTGAAATGAAGATTTAGACACAAATTTCAGACTGTTTGAGCTAAACGAATTAAAGTATATAGTAAAAAACATAAAAGCGAGTTTCTGAAATTTAGAAATCAAGTAAAAAATTTAGCGAAATTTTCGTAAGCCTAGATTTTTGCACACTTTTCATCGATGGAAAAGTATTGAAAACATAATTTAGTTCAGATATCTTAAAGTAGTTTTACTATAAAAGATTGCTTCTTCTTTTCGTTTCACTTCAATTATCGCAATGACGAATTTTTTTTATCCATGAAAAAGTATTGAAAGATAACTAATCGTTATTTGGTTTAATTAAGCATTTATTATAAATAAATCCGAAGCAATACCATCAGCTAAAAATTTTCCTTTTTTAGTAGTAACTAAAATTTTTGATTTGGTTTGGTCTTCAATAATTTCTAATAAATTATTATCTACAAATTTTTGAGCATTTTTAAGCAATTCCTTTTTATATTTTATGCCAAAATCATTACTTATTTTTTGTAAAGACACTCCCCAAATAGTTCGTAAACCTGTCATAACATATTCATTAAACTTATTTTGTTTAGTAAGTTTTTCGTAGGTTATAGGTAATCTATTAATAGAAATAGCTTTAATATATTTTGCATTATTTGTCACATTCCAACCACGGTCAAACCCATTATAAGTATGTGATGAAGGACCAATACCAATGTACTTTTTACCTAACCAATAAGAAGTATTGTGTTTAGAAAAATAAGACGGTTTTCCAAAATTAGAAATTTCATAATGCACAAATCCTTTTTTTTCAGTTTCTGCAACTAAAATTTTAAAATGTTCTAACGCTAAATTTTCATTAACAGGTGCAATTTTTCCTATTTTAATAAAATGATGTAATGCTGTTTTTTCTTCTACGGTAAGTGCATAACTCGAAATATGTGGTACACCAAACTCAAAAGCTTGATTTAAATTCGAAAGCCATTTTTTAGAGCTCATTCCTGGAATTCCGTAAATTAAATCAATAGTAATATTATCAAAATACTGGATTGCATCTTTTAAACATTTTTTAGATTCTTTTGCAGTATGCGCTCTATTCATTAATTTTAAATCTTCTTCAAAAAAAGATTGAATTCCTATACTTAATCGGTTTATAGGTGACTTTGCTAATTCCTGAATTTTTTTTGTAGATAAATCATCCGGATTTGCTTCTAAAGTAATTTCCGCTTTATTAACTACCTGATAGTTTTTATAAATTACTTCAAAAATTCCTTGTAAATCTTCTTTTGATAAAATAGATGGTGTTCCTCCACCAAAATAAATGGTTTCTATTTTATCCTTCAAAAGTTCACTTTTACGCATTTCCAACTCTTTTTTAATAGCTATTATCATTTCATCCTTTCTTTTTAAAGATGTAGAAAAATGAAAATCGCAATACAAACAAGCTTGTTTGCAAAAAGGAATATGTAAATAAATACCTGCCAATTATTCTAAAATTTGATTCGGTAAATGTACGATTATTAAAAAAAATATTGAAACGTGATTTATGTTACCCTTTTAATAAATATAGTTTGTTAAATTTGAGTAAAACCAAAAGTTATGTATGCCCATATAGTATCGTTTAAAGTAAAAGCAGGAGAAGGAATTTCTTTTGTTGAGTTGCAAAAATTTGAAGAAACCACAGAAGCAAAACCCGCAGGGTTAGATCATTTTCATATTTTTAAAGATAAAAATGAGGCTTTTAAATACTATTTAATTGAGTATTGGAATTCAAAACAAGATAAAGAAAACATGGAAAACTCTAAAGAACATCAAAATTTTCATGAATTAAGAGATATTGTGGTTGAAAAAAAGATAGATGTTTTTGAATGTGATGTTGTTATTTAGTTATTTACACGTTTTTCATTTTGTTTAACAAAAGATGCCCATCCTGTATAATTTTTATTAGCAGTTACTTTTCCGCTATTATAAAAATGACATACTGCAGCTGCTAAACCGTCCGTTGAATCTAGGTTTTTAGGTAAGGTTTTTAATTTTACTAAACTTTGCAACATTTTTGCAACTTGTTCTTTACTGGCGTTTCCATTTCCTGTAATTGCCATTTTAATTTTTTTTGGAGAATACTCTGTAATTGGTACTTCGCGTAATAATCCTGCAGCCATAGCAACACCTTGAGCTCGTCCTAATTTAAGCATAGATTGTACATTTTTACCAAAAAAAGGAGCTTCAATAGCTATTTCATCTGGATGGTAGTTTTCAATAATTTGCATCGTCTTTTCAAAAATCACTTTTAATTTAACATAATGATTGTCGTATTTTTTAAGAATTAATTCATCTAACCGAATTAATTCTATTTTTTTATCTACAACTTTAATCAATCCAAAACCCATTATAGTGGTTCCCGGATCAATACCTAATATGATTTTTTCTGTGCTCAAATAATTGTTTCTTTGTAAAACCAAATGTACAATATCTCCATTAAATATAAACCCTCTATTATTATAGTTTTAAAACTATTAATAGTTACTGCTGCTTTATTTTTTGTGTACTATAAACTTGTACTTAATCAACAATTAAAATTTGATGTATTTCTTCAGCAACTTTCTGTTTTAGGCTCTTATAATATTTGGGTGATTTTATTATTATTATTTTTTACAGATGTTAACTGGTTTTTAGAAATATTTAAATGGAAAACTTTAGTTTCCGTTGAAAAAAATATTACATTTTTAGAAGCTTACGAACAATGTTTAGGTTCTTTAACCGCCTCGTTAATTACCCCAAATAGAATTGGAGAATATGGTGCAAAAGCTTTATATTTTAAAAAGAAAAACAGAAAAAAAATAGTAGTTTTAAATTTAATCGGAAATTTATTTCAATTAGCAGCTACTCTATTTTTTGGTGTTTTAGGAATTTTATTTATTCTCTTTAATTTCACTATAAAAACACCAATAATTAACATTTCTAAAACGCTTCTTGTAATTGTAATATTTATACTTTTAGTTTTTTTAATTAAGTTAACATTTTCAAATTTTATAAAATCTTATTTAAAAAAAATAAAAAAATATTTTAGAACTATTTCTAGTAAAATTCTAATAAAAACATTGCTTTTTTCTATTTTAAGATATTTAGTTTTCTCTCATCAATTTTACTTTTTATTGTATTTATTTGGGGTAGAAATTCCTTATTTCACAGCAATTACTTTAATATTTGCCATGTATTTTGTAGCCTCCATAATTCCAAGTTTAAGTTTGTTTGATTGGGCTATAAAAGGAAGNGTAGCTTTAACNTTATTTAGNNTAGTTCCTGTAGCTAATTTAACAATAATAACGGTAACTACATTCATGTGGTTTTTAAATTTTGCCGTACCTGCAATTATTGGAAGTTTTATTATCTTAAATTTTAAAACCCCAATAGAAACATGATAATAATTGCAACAATTATATCGCTTTTATATTTATTTTTAATTGGCTCCTTTACTATTGGCTTTAACAAACTGCTTACTTTTAATCTAACAGATGCCACGCCTGAAATTAAATTTACAATTATCGTTCCTTTTAGAAACGAAGCTGATAATTTACTTGCATTATTCAATTCTTTTTCGAAACTTAATTATCCAAATAATTTATATGAAATTATTTTAGTTAATGATGGTTCTTCTGATGATTTTAAACCTTTAATAAATACTTTTAAAAAAGAAAATCCAAAACTAAACTTTAGAGAAATTAATAACCTTAGAAAATCTAATTCCCCAAAAAAAGATGCTTTAAACACCGCCATTAATTCCGCAAACTTTGATTGGATTATTACTACAGATGCCGATTGTGTTGTACCTGAAAAATGGTTACTGATTTTTAATGATTTTATCAAAAAAAACGAAACAGTATTTATTGCAGCACCTGTGCTTTTTAAGGGTAAAACCAACTTTTTATTTCATTTTCAAAGTTTAAATTTTATCAGTTTAATTGGTACTACTATTGGAAGTTTTGGCATAAAAAAACCGTTTATGTGCAACGGAGCTAATTTATGTTTTAAAAAAGAAGCCTTTTTTAAAGTAAATGGTTATAATGAAAACTTGAGTATTGCAAGTGGCGATGATGTTTTTTTATTGGAAAAAATGATACGTTTTTATCCAAATAATGTTCATTATTTAAAAAATAACTTCGCTTTAGTTAAAACAAACTCCCAAAAAAGCTGGAGTAATTTTATACAACAACAACTCCGTTGGGCTTCTAAAACATCTTCTTATAAAAATTCTTTCGCTAAATTGGTTGGAATATTAGTTTTAGCAGAAAACATATTACTTATTTCCTTATTAATTTTAGCGTTTATTAAACCAGATTTATGGATTTTATTTATTACTATATTTCTCTTAAAACTAATAATTGACAGTGTACTTTTAATACAAACTTCTAACTATTTTAAAAGGAAATTTTCTATTTTTAATATCCTAACAATTAGTTTGTTTTACCCATTTTTTATAGGTTTTATAGGTTTTCTTTCTTTCTTTAAAAAATATGAATGGAAAGGAAGAACATTTAAAAAGTAATTAAGCTTTTGGCGAAAAAAACATTTCAATAAATTGTTCTGCGTGCATCCATAAATACACTATTATAAATAACAACAATACTAATATTATACCTCTTATAAAATTTGGTTTTTTACGTTTATTAAATCTTTTAAATTCCATTTTATAAATTTTTTATTTCTTTTTTAGTTGCTCTTAACATTTCTCTTTTACCAAGTGGACCAGGTAATCTTTCTACAAAAAAACCTACAGATTGCATAGCTCTTCTAACACTTCCTTTTGCACTGTAAGTTACTAATATTCCATTATTTTTCAATGCATTATACATTCTTTTAAAAATACTCTCCGTCCAAAGTTCTGGTTGAACAGGAGCTCCAAATGCATCAAAATATATTAAATTAAAGGAATTTTTGTCTTCAATTTCCTCAAAAAATTGCTTTCTTTTTTTAAGGCTAAAATCGGTAGTAATGCTATAAATTTTATCCCAATTAGAATTATGCATTTCATCAAAAATGTCTTTTTGATTTTGAGCATTAAGTTCTGTTACATAATTCATTTTGTCTATCTCTTCTTTTAAAACAGGATAAGCTTCAACACCTACATAATGTATTTTTAAATTTCTTTTTTGAGCTTCTAAAAAAGTAATAAAAGCATTTAATCCTGTACCAAAACCAATTTCTAAAATTGTAATTTCCTTAGTTTTTATTTCAGACAAGCCGTACTTAATAAACACATGTTTTGCTTCTTGAATAGCACCATTTTTAGAATGATATTGTTCATCCCAATCCAATAATTGTATGGTGGTTGATCCATCTTTAGTAACAATAATTTTTCTTTTCATTTAATATCAACAAAATTTCAAATAGATACAAATATCTAATTAAATTTTTATAACTGTTTAAAACATTTTATTTAATATTTATAATATGTGTATATTTTTTTAACAAGAATTCCTAATAAAACTATTTTCACTCTTTATTATTGATAATTAGACATTTACAAATTCAAAATATTAGTTAAAAATTAAGTAAATTTGTACAAACTAAATTTCGCAAAACTATGACACTACATATAGAAAAAACAACTACTTCTAAAATTTCAAAAGTCGATTTTAGTAATCTTTCATTTGGTCAAGAATTTACAGATCATATGTTTGAATGTGATTATATTGATGGAACTTGGCAAACTCCCAAAATTTTACCTTATGCACCTTTAACTCTTGATCCTTCTGCAAAAGTATTTCATTATGGCCAAGCAGTTTTTGAAGGTATGAAAGCTTATAAGTCTGATGATGATGAAATTTGGATGTTTAGACCAGACCAAAACCAGAAACGTATAAATATTTCAGCGGAACGACTAGGAATGCCTGCTTTTCCAAAAGAATTATTTTTTGATGGATTAAATAATTTATTAAAATTAGATAATGAATGGATTAAAAAAGGGGAAGGAAACTCCTTATACATTCGTCCGTTTATTATTGCAACCGAAAGTTGTGTATCGGCTTCCATATCCGACTCCTATAAATTTATGATTATCTGTTCTCCTGTTCAATCTTATTACGCCGGAGAGGTTAGAGTTATTATTGAAGATAAATATAGTAGATCCGCAAATGGCGGAGTTGGTTATGCTAAAGCAGCAGGTAATTATGCTGGTTCTTTTTATCCAACAAAATTAGCTCGCGAAAAAGGATTTCAACAAGTAATTTGGACAGACTCTTGTTCTCATGAATATTTAGAAGAAGCAGGTGTTATGAATGTGTTTTTTAGAGTTAATAACACGCTTTTAACTGCTCCTACCAGTGAACGAATTTTAGATGGCATTACTAGAAAAAGTATTGTGCAACTTTGTGAACATGAAGGAATTAACATAGAAGTACGCCCTGTAAAAGTTTCCGAAATTATGGAAGCTGCCCGCAAAGGTGAATTATTAGAAATGTTTGGTGCAGGTACAGCGGCAGTTATTAGTCCAATTTTAGGATTTTCACATCACGATGAAAGTTTTGAATTACCAAAAGTAGCAGATAGTTATGCTACTTATATTAAAAAACGAATTACAGATATTCAACAACATAAAGCAGAAGATATTTTTGGATGGACCTACAAGGTTAACTAGAAATATAATAGATAATTGTCTAATTCTGTTATAACTTAAAATATGCTATGCCAAAATAATGGAATCCCTTCCAATTTTTTGGCATATTTTTTGGGAGATAACATANTAAATAACCGACAAATGAAAACATTAGAAAACGCTACTAAAAACCTACAAAAAAAGGGGTTTTTAGATATTGATATACCTGAGGAAATTGATTATGTAGCGGAAATCAATAAACTTAGAAAAGAAAAAAATGCCATTATATTAGCTCATTATTATCAAGAAAGCGAAATTCAAGATATTGCTGATTTTGTTGGAGATAGCTTAGCATTAGCGCAAGAAGCAGCTAAAACAAATGCAAATATTATTGTATTTGCTGGAGTACATTTTATGGCTGAAACTGCTAAAATATTAAATCCTTCTAAAAAAGTATTACTTCCAGATTTAAACGCTGGCTGTTCCTTAGCAGACTCCTGTCCTCCTGCCGATTTCGCTGCATTTAAAAAACAGCATCCAAACCATATGGTTGTTTCTTACGTTAATACTTCCGCAGAAATTAAAGCATTAACCGATATTGTTTGTACGTCATCAAATGCTGAAAAAATTATAAATTCCATTCCAAAAGATCAACCTATTATTTTTGCTCCAGATAAAAATTTAGGAAGCTGGCTAATTAAAAAAACTGGTAGAGATTTATTACTTTGGGATGGCGCTTGCATGGTACACGAAGCTTTTTCCATAGAAAAAATATTGAACTTATATGCTGAAAATCCAGATGCAGAAATAATTGCTCATCCAGAATCTCAGGCTCATTTGCTTAAAGTGGCAAAATATGTTGGTTCTACCTCTGGTTTATTAAAATATGTACAAACTAGTAAAGCAAACAAATTTATAGTTGCCACCGAGGTTGGAATTTTACATAAAATGAGACAGGCCGTTCCTAATAAAGTATTAATTCCTGCACCTGTTGATGATGACAATTGTAATTGTAGCGAATGTTTTTATATGAAAATGAATACCATGAAAAAACTATATCTATGTTTAAAATACGAGCTACCATTTGTTGAAGTAGACAAAGAATTAAGCAAAAAAGCACTTGTTTCTATTGAACGTATGCTTGAACTTTCATAATAATTTTTACATAAAATGATTGCAGACAAAAACATTATAAAAACAGATTTTTTAGTAATTGGATCTGGAGTTGCTGGTTTAACTTTTGCTTTAAAATCGGCCATGCATTTTAAAGATTCCTTGATAACCATTGTTACTAAAAATGAAAAAAATGAATGCAATACTAAATATGCTCAAGGTGGAGTTGCAACTGTTTGGAATAAAACCGTAGATACTTTTAACCAACATATTGAAGATACTTTAATTGCTGGTGATGGTATTTGTGACAAAGAAATTGTAAAAATGGTAATTAAAGAAGCTCCTGATAGATTACAAGAGCTTATGGATTGGGGAACAAAATTTGATAAAACCGATGACGGAAAATATGCTTTAGGTAGAGAAGGTGGTCATTCACAAAACAGGATTTTACATCATAAAGATATTACAGGTGCTGAAATTGAAAGAGCCTTATTAGCTAAAGTAAAAAACACACCAAATATTGAATTTTTAGATTATCACTTTGCTATAGATTTAATTACAGAACACCAAGTCACTAAAAAATTAATAACTAGAAAAGAGAAAATTACTTGTTATGGCGCTTATGTTTTAGATGAAAAGACCAATAAAGTAAAAACTTTTTCCTCTAAAGTTACTATGCTTGCATCTGGAGGAAACGGACAAGTTTATAGTACCACAACAAATCCGGTTGTTGCCACAGGTGATGGTATTGCCATGGCGTATAGAGCTAAAGCTGAAATTTCAGAAGTTGAATTTATTCAATTTCATCCAACTGCTTTATATAATCCAGGAGAATATCCTGCTTTTTTAATTTCTGAAGCAGTTCGTGGAGATGGCGCTATTTTACGAAACTTTAAAGGTGAAAAATTTATGCATCACTATGATGAAAGGCTAGATTTAGCACCAAGAGATATTGTAGCACGAGCCATTGATAGCGAACTAAAAAAAAGTGGATCATCTAATGTTTTTTTAGATTGTACTCATTTAAATTACGACGCTTTTAAAACACATTTCCCTAATATTACTGAAAAATGCTTAGGTTTAGGAATTGATGTTCGTACAGATTATATACCTGTTATTCCTGCCCAACATTATATTTGCGGTGGCGTAAACGTTAATAAAAATGGAAAAACTTCCATTAAAAACTTATATGCTAGTGGTGAAGTAACTAGAACTGGTTTGCATGGCGCAAACCGTTTAGCATCTAATTCATTATTGGAAGGATTGGTATTTTCACACAATGCTTTTTTAAACTTAACGAAACGATTTCAAAAAATACTTTTCCATAAAAATATTCCTGTTTGGAATGATAGTGGCGTGGTAAAAAACATGGAAAAAATATTAATTACACACGATAGAAATGAAGTTAAAACTATTATGAGTAATTATGTGGGAATTGTTAGATCTAATGAACGCTTAAGAAGAGCAGAGAAAAGGTTAAAAGTATTATATAAAGATAACAAAAGATTATATGATCATTCTGAATTATCAGTGGATTTATGTGAACTTAGAAATTTAATTACCACTGCATATTTAGTAACTCAATTTTCTAAAAAAAGAAAAGAAAATAGAGGTGGTTATTTTAATATTGATTTAATAAAAAAAACTGTTTAAAAAGCCTTAAAAATTTGTCAACCTGAACCAGTTTAGGTTCTCATAAAAATGAGATTTTGATTAACACTTCGACAAGCTCAGTGTGACATTTTCAGGATGAATAGTTTATATACTTTTTAAACAGTTTTTTAATTGAATATATTACCAGATTTTAACTCTATCTTCTGGTTTAACAAACATTTTATCGCCTTCTTTTATATTAAACGCAGTGTAAAAAGCATCTACATTTTGCAAAGGCATAAACGCTCTGTACATTCCAGGAGAATGAGGATTAGTTTTAATTAAACTACGCAAAGCTTTTTCTCTCATTTTAGTTCTCCAAACTGTTGCCCAAGACATATAAAAACGTTGTTCAGGTGTAAATCCATCTATATTATCAGGTCTTTTATGATCTTTAAAATACAATTGCAAAGCATCATAAGCAGCATTAACGCCACCTAAATCACCAATATTTTCACCCAAAGTATATTTCCCATTTAAATGAACATCCTTTAAGGCTTCTACTGCACTATATTGAGCTACTAATTTGTTACCTAAAACCGTAAATTTTTCTAAATCTTCTTTAGTCCACCAATTATTTAAGTTACCATTAGCATCAAATCTTGCTCCTGAATCATCAAAACAGTGAGAAATTTCGTGTCCAATTACAGCTCCAATTCCACCATAATTTACTGCTGCATCCGCTTTATAATCATAAAAAGGAGGTTGTAAAATTGCTGCTGGAAAAACAATTTCATTATTTACTGGATTAAAATAAGCATTAACGGTTTGAGGTGACATTCCCCATTCCGTTCTATCAACAGGTTTTCCTAATTTTTCAATAGCCTTATTAAATCCCCATTTTCTAACATTTAAAGAATTTTGAAAAAACGAACCTCCATTTTTAACGTTACTTATTGCTAATTTAGAATAATCTTTCCATTTATCTGGATAGGCTATTTTAACGGTCATTTTTTCTATCTTATTAATGGCTTTTTTCTTTGTTTCTACTGTCATCCAAGGTAAAGCATTAATCCTATTTTCATAAGCTTTCATCACATTTTTAATCATTTCTTCTGCTTTCGCTTTAGCCTCTGGCGGAAACTTTTTAGCTACATATAATTTACCTAAAGCCTCTCCTATTCTTCCATTAACCGATGCTAATGCTCTTTCATTTCTTGGGCGTTGTTTTTTAGCTCCTCTTAACTCTTTACCATAAAACTCCCAATTTAAATTTTCTAAAGATGTATTTAAAATACCTGCATTTTTATCAATCATTGTCCATCTTAAATATAGTTTTATATCCTCGTTAGAACTTGCTTTTAAAATTTTGTTTAATGCAGTTAAATAGTTTGGTTCTGTAACAATAATTTTATCTAAATTTTTAATGCCCATTTCTTTAAAAACAGTTTCCCAATTAAATACTGGCATTAACTTTTGAAGCTCGGCTATAGATTTTGGATTATATCTTTTTCTAGCATCTCTATTTTCTTCTTTAGTTCTTCTTGGCACAGCTAATTTATATTCATAATCAAAAACTTTTTGTGCATTAACTGCTGCTTGATCTTTAGTGTCTCCAAAATATTGTAATATTTTAGCAATGTGTGCAATATATTTTTCACGTTTTTCTTTAGTGTCTTTGTC
>JGI24024J18818_10000045_pt1 | contig 31402 bp, 31 predicted proteins | sample Cruoilmetagenom2_FD_18818 | JGI IMG/M metagenome (IMG submission 18818) | reverse complement strand
ATGACCATGGAGGTAAGGCCAAGTTTAACCCGTATAAAGTAGAAAGCAAATTTCGCACCAATTTTTTAAGATGAATCTTCGGCGAATTTTCGTACCGGTTTTATGCCGAATTTCTTCATCCAGTTCCATACCGTGATACGGGAGACCCCCAGTATCCGGGCCGCTTCGGATTGATTTCCCCCTGACTTCTCCAGGGCTTCGACAAGCTGCTTTCTTTTCGTTTCTTCACGGCTAACGGCCGTTTTGCGAATTTTCGGAATTTTGGCCTGAAAAATTGCCGGCGGCAAATGGAAAGGCTGGATCAACGTTTCCTGACAGGAGACAAAGGCATATTCAAAAGCGCTTTTTAGTTCTCTCACATTACCCGGCCAGTTGTAATTTATCATGGCCCCCATGGCATCATTGCTGATTCCTTTAATTTTTTTACCGCTTTTCAGCTGAATCCTCCGGAAGAATGACTCGGCCAGAATCGGAATGTCCCCCGCCCTTTCTCTTAGCGGGGGGACAGTGATCGGTATCACATTGATCCTGTAGAAAAGATCTTCCCGGAAAGCACCTTGACCAACCAGCTTTAGCAGATCCTTATTGGTGGCTGAAATGATGCGCACATCAATATGGATGGGTCGGTTGTCGCCCACCCGCTCGACAACTTTTTCCTCCAGGACCCGCAGTAGCTTGACTTGAGTCGAAAGGGGGAGATCTCCGATTTCATCTAAAAATATGGCACCGCCCTGGGCGGCTTCGAATCTTCCTTGCCGATTCTGGTAAGCGCCCGTAAATGCCCCCTTGACATGACCGAAGAGTTCACTCTCCAGCAGAGATTCGGTCAGGGCCGCACAGTTGACCTTTACAAAAGGGTTCTGCTTGCGTTTACCGACATCGTGAATGGCTTTACTGATCAGTTCTTTACCCGTTCCGCTTTCACCAAAAATAATCACCGGAGCATCCGATTGGGCGGCATTGGCGATCATGTCGAACACCTGCTGCATTGCATTGGAGACGCCCAAGATCCCCTGGAAGCTGTCTTCAGCCATGAGTTCACGTCGAAAGGCTTCGATCTGGCTGTCTTTTTCTATAATTTCCGTGATATCCGTCATCGTTTCCACAGCGCCCATGACCCGGCCCTCGGTGTCGTGGAGGAGGGATGCATTTTTAAGAACATGAATATGGCTGCCGTCATTTTTCACCAGGGCGCACCTGCGCATATCCACGGTTCCATCCCTGAATAAATTACACCAGTGCTCTCCTTTGTTGCCACGGACAATTTCACAGATATTACAGTCCAAGATGGAGCAGGGCTTTCCTATCAATTCCGTTTGGCTATACCCGGTTATTTTCTCGAGACCTTTATTTGCTGCGACGATGGTTCCCTTGATATCCACGACCATCACACCATCCTGAATCGTGTCAACCACCGTCTTCCAATACAGATTTAATTCCTGTTCAAACACCACGGTCTCCCCTGTTAAAAAATTAACACATGTTAAAATCAACCGCTTAACACTTTAACACCTTAAACGCAATAAAAAATCGATTAAAATACGACCCCAATTGATCGCAAACTATCCCTCAACTTAGGACAATATCTCTTTTTAGCGCGGATATCCGCATGGTGGCATCGTCTTTGCAATATGGGTTAATGCAAAATGTAAAGGGGTGCTCGGTTGGAACCAACAAAAGAACATATCCTTGATCTTCGAAACATTATCGCTCCGTTGACTTTTTTAAAAGTGACACAGAAATTCGAAGCACTGAAGCCTGGAGAGATACTTGAAATTCTGGCCAAAGATCAGGACACCCGCAAGGAACTTTTTAAGGTGTTAAAAACGTTTCACTATCGGTTGATGGGGATTGAGGAAGAACGCTCATTTTATCGTATCCGTTTAATGCGAACGTGAGAAGCCGTTCGTAAAATAATTTTAAAGTTGACCAAAAATCAATCAACAAAAGGAGGCAACAATGTCAGAATTGGATTTAAATACCATTGAACCGGCAAATACGGTAGATGCAAGAGGCAGTGCCTGTCCCGGACCGCTTTTGGAAGCAAAAAAGGGCATTGGAAAGGTTAAAGTCGGTGAAATTCTTGAGATACTTTCGAATGATTCCAGCACCCGGTCGGACATTCCGTTCTGGGCTAAAAAGGTGGGTCATGAATCTTTAGGGCATATAGAAGCCGATGGTTATGACAGAATTTTTGTCCTAAGAAAAAAATAGGCAGGGAAATTATGGGACGTCAGGCAAATGAGGGCAAGATTTTAATTCTGGCAACTGAAACCTGTGCGTATCCCGGCGCGGACTCCGTAGGACAGGCCCATTCAAGCTACCCGGCGAACACGTATATTCTCAGGGTCAGGGCGCCGGTGTTGTTTCCGGAACTGTTTTACCTGGACTGTTTTGCCAAGGGGATCAGCGGCATTATCATCATGTCCTGCGGTGAGGAGTGCCCCTATGAAGGCGCATATCGCGCCTTGGCGAAAAGAGTGGACCGGGTATACCAACTGATGAAAGCGCAAGACCTGGATATTAGACGACTGCGCCTAACAGCAATATGTACGGTGTGCAACCGGGCCTTTCTCAAAGAAGTGAATCTGATGAACGAGGTGATAAAGGAATTAGGACCACCTTAACCGTATCAGTCATGTGTGATAGGTTTTAAGTGACCCATAACAATGACGGTGACTTCTCAGCCAGTTAGATTTTTTCCATTTTTTACCAGGGGAATCTAAAAACTTAATGAGAAGTTACCAATGACAAATGACCAGTTCCCATCGGGAGGAATGAATGAAATCCAGTCTGGACACAAATTTTGATGCCCTTGTTGTCGGGGGCGGTATTGCCGGCCTTCAAGCCGCCCTGGATCTCGCCGACCAGGACTTTAAGGTGGCAATAGTGGAAAAAGATGCTTCCATCGGTGGCAAAATGATACGGCTTTCCAAAGTGTTTCCGACGCTCGACTGTTCTAGTTGTATCACAACCCCTAAAATGGCCGCGGCCGCGCACCATGACAATATCACCATCTTCACCTATTGCGATTTGAAATCTCTGGCGCGTGAGGGCCGGGTCTTAACAGCCTCCATAACCCAGCGCCCCCGGTACGTAGATGCGGAAAAATGCATCGGATGCCGCCAATGTGAATATAGCTGCCCGATTTATGTTGCAGATGAGGAGGAGGGAGGATTTTCCGCCCGCAAAGCAATCTACATCCCCTTTTCCAACGCCATTCCTCAGATTGCACTTATAGACGTTGAAAACTGCATGCTCTGCGGGAAGTGTGAAAAGGTTTGCCCCACCCAGGCGGTGGATTATTTTCAGCCGCCGCAGGATTTCACAATTACAGCGAAAACCGCTATTTTATCAACCGGTTTCGAGCTGACCCCCGTTGAGAACAAGCAGCAGTACGGAAGCGGCAAAATACCGAATGTAATTACCTCGCTTCAGGCAGAAAGACTTTTAGCCCCCCATGGTCCGTACAACAGGGTTCTGCGGCCGTCGGACGGAATGGAGCCGGATGCCATCGCTTTTATTCAATGTGCCGGCTCGCGGGATAAAAGCATGGGAATTTCCTATTGTTCGCGCGTTTGCTGTATGTATGCCATCAAGCAGGCCATGCTGCTGTCCGGGTCCCTGCCGCTGGCCGATATCACTATTTATTATATGGACATTCGTGCCTTTGGAAAAGGTTACGAGCAATTTTACCAGAATGCCAAAGCCATGGGCATCGAATTTGTCAAGGGTAAGGTGGCCACGATCGATGAAGGGGAGAACGGTGGTGTAACTTTGCGTTATGAAGCTCAGGACGGTGAAGGTGTCACTTCTGCGAACCATGACCTGGTGGTGCTCTCCTTGGGTATGATTCCAGGCTGGAATCCGGAAGGTATTTGTCCGGTATCGAAAGCTACGGATCAATTCATTCAGACTGTCCAGCCGAAAATTGCACCGACCCTAACCGATATGGATGGCGTTTTTGTGGCCGGTGCGGCCGCAGGCCCCAAGGATATAGTGGATACGATCACCGAAGCCGGCGCTGCGGCCATGGAGGCGGCCAAATACATGGCCGCCATGGACTCCGTTCGCAAAGCCGTGGCGTAATGTTGATGAATTCGTAAAAAAGGGCAAACAACATTTGAATGCTGACATCTTGATTAATAGGAGATGTACCGATGACGGACGAAAAGAATGACAAAGAAACAACAGCCGGAAATGGCAAGGTAGGCGTATACATTTGCTACTGCGGCGGGAATATTTCCGATCATGTGGATGTGGAGAAGGTCCGCGAAAGCATGGAAAAAATTCCCGGGGTGGGGGTTGCCCGGACAGATATGTTCATGTGCAGCGATCCCGGTCAGGAAATGATCATGAAAGACCTTAAAAGCGGCACCGTCGACCGGGTTGTTGTAGCCTCCTGTGCCCCTAGCCTGCATGAAACCACTTTCCGCAGCGCCATATCCAGGGCCGGTGCGAATCCCTATATCTACGAACATGCCAACATTCGCGAGCAGGTGAGTTGGGTGCATCACGGGGATCCGGCAACTGCTAAGGCCATCCGATTGGTAGCGGCGGCGACGGCCAAGGCCGAAGGCCTCAAACCTCTTGAGCCGATCCGGATGGAAGCCCGGCAGCACGTCACGGTTATCGGCGGCGGAATTGCCGGCTTGCGAGCCGCCAAAGACCTGGCCGACTGCGGGGTTGAAGTGGCGCTGATCGAAAAATCTCCCTTTCTTGGCGGGCAGCTTGCGCAGTTGGAACACCTTGCACCGACCGGCGACCCGGCCGCTGATCTCATTACCGCGCTTTCCGGCCAGGTACTGAATGATCCCCGTATTACTGTCCATACCTGCAGTCTTGTCGAAACCTTTGACGGCTATGTGGGCAACTTTACGCTGGGAGTAAAAAAACAGCCGCAGGAAACTGATCGCGAAAAATTGGCGTCATTGAATCCGTCCGACAGAACTCCCGGTGAATTCATTCCATTTACAGGGGTTCTCCCGGAATCGGTACCGGCCCGTGCCGAAGAATTTATCATTGAAACCGGCGTGGTTGTCCTGGCAACCGGCTTCAAGTCATATACACCTCGCCGGGGCGAGTACGGCTATGCTGAATTCCACGAAGTGATTACGCTGCCGGAGTTGATCCGGATTATGGCTGAAAATAAAAGTGCTGATAAGTTTTTGGAAATAAACGGTCGCCGCATTCGCAGCATGTCCATGATTCACTGTATCGGCAGTCGCCAGATCCCGGGCATACACTCGGAAGATGAGTCGGGCAACCTGAACGAGTACTGCTCCCGCACCTGCTGTTCAGCTACACTTAGTGCGGCCAACACCATACGTCAGACCTATCCCGGAACCCGAGTTTTCGAATTATATCGAGATATTCGAACCTACGGCCGAGGACAGGAGGATCTTTACGAACAGGCTTCTAAGAATAAAGTGATCTTTTTGCGGTTTGAAGCCGCCGAGTCGCCGGAAGTGAACCGCTACGATGGTTCCGACGGCTTCCCCTTGCGGGTCAAGGTAAAGGATACCTTGACGTTTGGCGAAGAAGTCGAAGTGCCGGTGGATCTAGTGGTGCTGGCCACCGGAATGGAGCCCAACAATGTGTCTGACCTGGTTGATATGATGAAACTTCCCGTGGGACCGGACCGCTTTCTCCTGGAGGTCCATCCCAAATTACGGCCCGTGGAACTACCCGTAGGCGGCATTATGCTGGCAGGCACCTGTCAGGCACCCATGGATGTGGGGGAAGCCTGCAGCGCAGCGGCCGCGGCCGCCGTTAAAGCGGCCGCCCTTCTCGGACGCGGTTATGTGGAACTCGATCCCTTTGTCGCTGAAGTGGACCTTGAAAAGTGCCGGGGCACTGGGGCCTGCGTGGAAGCTTGTTTAAACGAAGGTGCGCTGAACCTGGTGGAGATGGAAGTGGATGGTGAAAAGGTCCAAAAGGCGCAGGTTACCTCGGCCCTGTGTTTGGGGTGCGGTGCCTGCGTGGCCGTTTGCTCTGAAAACGCCATCGATATCAACGGATGGACCTTGAAACAATATGAAGCCATGGTCGACATGATCGTAGCGGATGAAGAGACGGCATAATCCTTAACAATAAAATAATAGTATAAAACGCGTTTAAAAACAAGGCAAGCACCTTGCCGGAGAGGATCTCAAATGAGTCGGAATGATGAGCAAAAGAAAGCAAAAAAAGATGCCATGAAAAGACTTCGCCAGGAACGCAAACAGAAGATTAAAGAGATTGCTGCCACAATGAAAGCGCAAAAAGAAGCCGTCAAAGCAATCAAAGATCAACTGAAAAACGATGTTGGAACTGTCCCGCAAATTGCCCGGGAGACGGGGATTTCACCGGATAAGGTGCTATGGTACATCGCCGCTTTAAAGAAATACGGAGAAATCAGCGAAGCGGAAAAAGATGGCGGTTATTTCCGGTACATTTTGACCGAAGGGCCCCCGGGGGAAATTTCCAGCGGCCAACCGGACGGATCGCAGAACACCGCCTGATTTCCGATTCATATACCTGAGGAGAGTGAGTATGGCTTTAGTCAATCCAAATTTTGCCGAAGAGATGGAGCGTTTTGGGGAGGATACCGCGTTGGAATGCTTTAACTGCGGCACCTGTGCCGCTATTTGCCCCCTGATTTATGAACATTTTCCGCGGAAGATGATCCGTTATCTCCAGTTGGGTGCCAAGGATCGCATCATGGAAAATGCTCAAGAGCTATGGCGCTGCCTGCACTGCGGGCTTTGCACGCAAACCTGCCCGCGAGAAGCCGATCCCGGGGAAGTCATTCTGGGGCTGAAACGTTACGTTGTCGCCAATTGGAGGAGGTCCTGAAATGTACAATCCAAAAGATATTATTGATCTGATTGCTGACAATGTCAAAAAAACTAAGAGCCCGTTTGGAATTCCGAAATTTATGGCCAACACCTGGTGGAAAGATTTAACCATACCCGCTAAAGGCGATGCCCTGCTTTTTACCGGATTGATGTACCAGTTCGTGCCCTACATCGAAAAATCAACTCGTTACCTGGAGCAATTTGAAGATACGCCCTGGGCGGATTATGTGCGTTACGCCAAATATGTGCCCAATTATCTGGCGGGTATGGGGCTTGCCCTGCTGACACCCGCAACGGAGAAGAAAAGGTTCAACGTTATGCTCCAAAACATTGTCAAAATTCTTACCAAATCCAAGGTCGATTTTTTTTACCAGCCGGAGTTGGATAATTACAGCGGTATTTTGTTATACGATCTCGGGGATCAGGAAAGCTTTGTCCGACATGCCGAATTTGTGGCCGCCAAGCTCAAAAAGGCCGGGGTCAAAACCCTCATTACGGTAGATCCCCATACCACCTATGCCTTGAAAGTGCTCTACCCCAAATACACGGGCCAGAGCTTTGATGTAAAAACCTACTTTGAGCTGGTCAATTTCACCTCAAAAAACGGCAATCGACGGGTCACACTCCACGACCCTTGTTTTTACGGAAGGTATTTGGAACTGTCCGATGTCCCAACGAAAGTTCTTGCCAATTTAGGCATTGAATGCGTGCCGGTGAGAAATTCGGGGCTGTTTACCAGTTGCTGCGGAGGACCGGCGGAATCTATTTCCCCCAAGCTGTCCAGAGAGGTTCTTGATCGAAGAGTTGAAGAGTTGCAGGTCACCGGAGCGCCCATCGTCGCCATGTGCCCTATCTGTTTGGGGAACCTGGAAAAGTCAGGCGCACAGGTCGAGGATCTATCAACACTTATCGCCCGGTGTGCGGAGTGATATCGACAAAGGAATAAATATAAACATTATAGACTCAAAAGGAGGTAGTAATGGCTAGTAAAATGTGGATTTTTTTGGGATCAGATGAACCTCAGAAAGCGTTTGCACCGTTTATGATTGCTTCAGGTGCAATGGCGATGGACATGGAAGTAAACATGTTTTTTACCATGGACGGCCTAAACATTATCAAAAATGGCGGTGCTGAAAAAATCGTTTTGGCGGGTGCCGCCAAATCGTTGCCGGAGTTTATCAAGGTCCTCCAGGACGGTGGTGCCCGAATGATTGCCTGCTCGGCAGCCTTTCCTATTGCCGAATGTACCGAGGAAGACCTGATCGAAGGTGTCGAGTGCGGCGGAGTTGCCGAATTCGTAGATGGTTGTAGTGAAGCCGACGTCGTCCTGACCTATACTTAGGCGCTTATGCCTACTCTAATCGAGTCAAACTCGATTAGGCGTTATTCGTTAAGAGAATAAAAATAGTGCCGCCAGAAATTTGGGAACTCTTTTTTTGAGTTTCCAAATTTCTGTATAATTCTAATTCGCCTGAAGGGGCAATAGTTTTGATGTAGTGTCTATCCATAAATGAGGATTTTTGTTCAAGATCAAGGCCTGCGAAAAAAATAACCACAAGCATATAGTTGATATTCTGAGGATTATTTTTTGAGCATAACGCAGAGATTGGGCAAAAAGACCATTTATGGATGGGCACTTGGTAACTATTCTGATGAAATGAGGGGTTCAGATGGAACGATCCACCATTAATTATTTACCCAACCGCGTCACCGACCTTATGGGGTTGCAGAAAAGAGGACTGGACGTCACCTGCCAAACTTCTTTTGAAATCCTGCCGGTTGATTTTGCGCACCGGGCCTATCCGTTCCAGGCATACATTTTTCTATGCCGCTACAACGGAACCATTGACGGACAAGAATACAGTTTCAGAAAATGCTATGCCCGAGGTTGCCCGCATAATCTTTGCCCGCATGTATCACAGGCGATAATGATCGCCAACCGGTACCTGCAAAGAGATTATCAGAGACTGAAACAGGCAGGGATCTCAATCGAAAAGAAGGTGTTCACGCTGGAAGATATGGTCGTCAAATTTAACGGTATCCAGGAAGATTACCGGCCGACGCTGTCCATTCATGACTATATAACCATCGCCAAAGAGGGCAATGACGTTGTGGTTTCCGTTGAATTGGAATATGTTCCGGCTGTCGAACATTTTGCTAATTATAAAAATTCACAGATCTTTTTAATGGTTGATTTTACGGTGACAAGCCTGGGGGAAACCCACCATCACGAACGCTGTCTGGCCTGCTACCCTACTGAAAGGGCGGAAGAAGAAAAATCAAAAATGGAAAAAGTTGCCAACGAAAGGTTGAGACTTCTCTACCAGGAATTTGACGACGCTTCGATAACTTATGGGAAACGTTTTTTTGAATAAAAAAGTTGTTTAACCAGGATAAAATTAGCTTGACAGCGAAATGCTGAGCCCATATGTTTTCATTATGAGCATTTGCCCATAAGCTTATGGCACAGTAAAAAAGTTTCGTATCCTTAATTTTTACGAAACCATCCATTTTGTTTGCGATCAATTGAGGTAAAACAAGGAGACCTTTGAAAAATATTCATTTTTGTTTAAGTTCAAGGAGGGCAAAAATCTTAGCCATAGGAATACATTGAGTATTTCGAGGATAAAGCTAAAGCTTCACATCGTGCACAATGTTGAAACTGACGCAGAAATTGAGCAAAAAAGGGCGTTTTGCAAAGGTCTCCAAGATCGGTTATGGATTCCGGTTTTTCGTTTAACACCGACCGGAATGACATCTTTAATTGCCGAATTAATAACACGGGAGGGGAACCATGAAAAAGGGTGAAAAACTGGTTGTTATCGGAGGCGGCGGTGTTGGTGGTCCTGCTGCAATGATGGCTAAAAAGCTTATGCCGGATATAGATGTGACGATTATTCGTAAAGAAGATCGTTTTATCGTTCGATGAGCCTTGCCGCATGCTGTGGCCGGTCTGGCCACTGTTGATTCCATCACCAATCCGGATGCTATGTTTGAAAATGCAGGTATTACAAATATTGTTGAAGAAGTAACCCAAGTGGATACGGAGAAAAAAATTGTTGCGTTGTCAAACGGTACTTCCATTGATTACGATAAGATCATTTTGGGCATCGGATCGGTGCCGGTAATTCCGCCCATTGAGGGGATTGACCTTGAGGGTGTGCTGAGTTTGAGAACCGCTGTGGATGCAGAAAAAATAAAACGGTTTATGGAAGAAAAAAAACCCAAGAATCTTGTTTTCATTGGAGCAGGATTTATTAATCTTGAACTGTGTGCTCTTTTGTCAGAAATGAAACCGGATTATTACAACATGACAGTTATTGAATTCTTAGACTATCCTCTGCCCCTTATGCTTGATCCGGAGCTGGCTGCTAAGATAGAGAAATACCTGGTTGAAAAGGGCTTCAATATGATAATGGCATCCAAGGCAACAAAAATCCTTGGAGGTGACGGGATGGTTACAGGGGTGGAACTTGAAACCGGTGAAACAATCGATGCAGATATGGTCATGCTGTCAGTGGGGGCAAGGCCAAATTTAGAGCTGGCAAGGGATATGAATCTTGAACTTGGCAAGTTCGGCATCAAAGTCAATAAATACCTGGAAACATCAAATCCAGATATCCTTGCAGGCGGAGATTGTGTTGAAAAAATTCATTTTGTAACAAAAAAACCTACGCCATCGCAACTCCGCGGTCCTGCCGTTATTCAGGGACGTCTTGCCGCCAAAACGCTGGCCGGGTATAAAATTGAATTCCCGGGAATATTAAACAACTCTGTAGTGAGAATTTTTGACAAATACATCGCTGCAACAGGTTTTACGGATGAGCAGGCACAAAAGGAAGGATTTAAAACCGTCAGTACAACCGTCGATTCCAGAAGCAAACACGGTATGATACCCGGCGTTAAACCCTGGACGATAAAGCTTGTATTTGATAAAAAGACTCAAAGGCTCATCGGAGGACAGATCATCAGTGATAGTGATGCAGCTGTTAAAGAGATCGACACAGTCAATGCGCTGATTCTGGGTGAAAAAATAATCCCGGAACTCACCACCTTGATGTGTGCCGGAAATCCGGATTGCTCCTCTGAGCCGAGCCTTGAACCTATTACCATTGCAGCAGAGCAGGCGTTGCAAAAATTGAAATAATATAGACTCAAGTTTTGCATCCAAATATTTGGTAAAAATCTTTAAAAAACTTTTCCGGTGTGCGCCGCTGTGTTGGCGTTGCTATAAATTAAATACAAAGACATCAAGGATCTGGGGGTTGAAGTATTATCTGTAAGTGTTGACAGCCATTTCGTTCATAAAATGTGGCAGGACAATGAACTTTCAAAAATGGTAGACGGCGGTGTTCCATTTCCAATGCTTTCGGATGGGCCGGGAAACATCGGCAAAGTATATGGCGTATATGACGAAAATGCAGGCGTCGAAATGAGAGGTCGGTTTATCATCGATCCGGACGGCGTGGTTCAAGCCATTGAAATACTTACACCCCCGGTAGGTCGCAGTGTTGTGGAACTGGTTCGACAAATGCAGGCGTTTCAACATGTCCGAAAGACCAGTGGCGCAGAGGCAACGCCTTCCGGATGGCGACCGGGCAAACCAACCCTAAATCCAGGTCCCGATCTTGTTGGAAAGGTTTGGGAAGTCTGGAAAGTCGAACATGCCTTTGATTAATCTCTTCGTTTGTTTCCCGGCTTTTAAATTGCGATGCTTTTATATTTTTAAAGGGAGAGTCATTCTGAAATGGCGGATAAAAATGTCCTGATTATCGGGGGCGGAACGGCAGGTCTTTCTGCAGCCGTTGAACTGGTCAATTTAGACATCCATGTCGATCTGGTGGAGAAATCGGACTTTCTTGGAGGGCATGCCGTCGGATACACCTGTAAAGCCACTCGAAACACCTGCGTAAAGTGCGGTGCCTGCATGGTGGAAGAAAAACTCAACGATACGATTTTACATCCGAAGATAAAAATATGGACAGGCAGCCGTGTGCAGGAGGTATCTAAAAACGGCCGATTCACGGCTAAAATACATTGCAAGCCGAAATATATAGACCCGCATAAATGTACAACCTGCCGAATATGTTTTGATAAATGTCCGGTCGATGGCGCAATTCTTCATGGATTTTCAAAAAGCAATATTCCCTTTTATGCCATTAACGAAGAATTATGCCTGTATCTAAAAGACAAATCCTGTGGTCTATGCCGGGATGAATGCCCTGAAACGGCCATAAATCTGGACCCAAAAGCCACTGAATATATCAAAGAAGCAGATGCCGTCCTGGTTGCTTCCGGATTCCATCCCTTTAACCCCGAAGACAAACCATACGGATATCACCGTTCCCAAAACGTCATTACCAGTCTCGATCTGGAAAGAATATTAAAGCAAGTTGGACGCGTAAAAAGGCCAAGCGACGATACCATCCCGGAGCGAATCGCCTTTATTCAGTGTGTCGGCTCCAGGGATTCCAAGCTGAATCATCTTTGGTGCTCGAAGGTATGCTGCGGTTCGGCGCTGCGCATGGCAAGACGGATCAAAGACCGGCAGCCTGAAATCGACATCACCGTTTTCTATATGGACGTTCAGACCTTCGGAAAAGACTTCGAGCAATTCTATAAAGACGCTCAGGAAGAGGTGCGAATGATACGCGCCATACCCGGCGACATTTATGAAACGGACCGTCAAAAGCTGAAGATAAACTTTTTAGACAACAATACCCACGAAACCTTGGAGGAGATTTTTGATCTGGTGGTTCTTTCCATCGGGATTACGCCGGGTAAAGACAACGGGGAAATAGCTGAGTTGCTGCATCTAAAACTCGCTGATTCCGGATTTTTCAAGTCCGGAGCTGAAGAAGCATCGGCACCGAATACCGGTATTTTTACGGCCGGCACGATCTCCGGGGCCATGAGCATTCCCGAAACCATTGCCAGCGCCGGGAAATCCGCCCGTCAAATCGTCAAATACTTTAGGGCGAACGACTCATAAAAAAGGTGGTCTCTTTGAAGGATAAAACCTTAATTTTCGGAAACGGGCCGTGCGCCCACTATCTTGCTGAAGATCTTCTAAGCACGGGCGCAGATATTGTCATTACAACCACTGATAAAACCTGTAATTTTTCACCATCAGAACATTCCGGATCAATAGAAATCCTTACAGACACACGGCTGGTTTCATGCCGTGGCTCGGTCGGAAATTTCAGGATCTTGGCAGCTCGGAACAACAAAGAGATTAAAAGAACGGTTGCCGGGGTTATCGTTGCTGAAGAAGATCAAAGAAAGTCCAATTTTTCACTGTACGGGTTGAAGGCATCTTCTTGCGTCATCACGCTCTCCCAGGCAAAGGAATTGCTGCTCGATTCGTCCCATAAACAAAGTATTTTTTTAAAGGCAAAAAAAGTGGTTTTCCTTACCGGGCTTGTTAAAGAGAGTCATCCGGCAATCACAGAAGAAATCATGCATTCCGCTCTTAGGCTCCAATCAGACTTTAATCTGCAGACCTATATTCTGACAGCCAATCTTAAGGTTGCTGCCGATGGTCTTGAAGCCCTATACCGAGAAACAAAAGAAGCCGGCGCCGTCTATATCAAGTTCACAGACACCCGTCCTGAAATTCATTCTAAAAGTGACGATAGCGTCCAAATCGAGTTTGTCGACGAAATAACTCTGAAAAAGTTCAAATTAACACCGGACATTTCCGTTGTGGATGAAACGATTGTGCCGTCTGATTATGCTGCCGATCTTTCAAGAATACTTGGGGTCGATGCAGACGCCGACGGATTCGTCCAGGCAGACAATGTTCATCGGTTTACTGTATTTACGAACCGAAAAGGGATAATGACCGCCGGCTCTTCAAGGAGCATCCAGACTTGCGGCGACCAGATAACGGACGCTGCAAATGCTGCGCTTGTCTCAGCGGGACGCATGGCCGGTCTTCAGATTGTGCCGGAAGACAGGGCAGAAATCGACAAAGGTCAGTGCATACGGTGCTTGACCTGCTATCGCCTCTGCCCATACCGCGCGATAGCGCTAAATACACGCGTGGTCGTTGAACCGCATGCCTGCGAAAGATGCGGCATATGTGCCGCGCAATGTCCGAGGGGCGCTATCCGTATAAAACATCTTGAACCGGAGTCAATATTAAATCAGATACCAAAAGGGTATAACCCTCAAAAGGAAGTTGCCTTTACGCCATTTATAGTGGCCTTCTGCTGCAGCCGTTCGGCAGTCCAAGCCCGTGAACTTGCGCGATGCATGGGACACGAACTTCCTTCAGGACTAAAGGTCATCGAAGTGCCGTGCTCGGGCAGTATATCTTTCGATCATATCTATGGGGCCTTTGAAAGAAATGCGGACGGTGTTATGGTTTTGACATGTCATGAGGGAAACTGTCATTCAGAACAGGGAAATATTTATGCAAAGCAAACCGTAGCGCAGATAATGGATATGTTTTTGCAAATCGGCTTTGAAAAAAAAAGACTTGCCGTACAAACGCTTGCGTCCAATATGGCAACGGAATTTGCGGAGATGGTAAACCGCTTTGAAGCGAATATCATAGAACTCGGCCCCAGCAGGCTGAAAAAGTGATGACACCAATTTATTCAGAATTTATAATAAAATGAGGTTAAATGGTTAGATGACAGCAACATCTGAAACAATCGATTTGGATCAAGTTGACCACGGCAGATGCCGATCCTGGCCGTTTTTGCAGGATTATTGTGTTACCTGCGCGCTGTGTGCCGGATCATGCCCCGCTTCCGGAATAGACGGGTTTGATCCGCGAATGCTGGTCCGGATGGTTTCACTGGGGCTTGTTGAAGAACTGGTTGAAGCCCGGTGGCCCTGGATCTGCACCCTGTGCGGCAAATGCGAAAATGTCTGTCCTATGGAGATCGACATTGCCGATCTGGTCAGAAAAATTCGTTCATTGAGAGACCGTGAAAAGGTACCGGGCATCCTTTATAAGGGCCTTGCTGCAGCATTAGAGACCGGCAACAATCTTCGCCTGCCCAAGGAAGACTTTATATTTATCATCGAGGACGTTGCCGAAGAGGTTGCAGAAGAACCGGGATTTGAAGAATTCAAAGCACCTGTGGACAAAAAAGGAGCGAATCTTTTAACCACCATCCATAACAAACTGGTCAATACGCACACCGAAGATTTAAAACACTGGTGGAAAATCTTCCATGCAGCCCAAGAAGACTGGACCGTAACATCTGAAAACTGGGAAGGCACCTCATGGGGATACTTCACCGGCGATGACGCGGCCATGAAGGTGATGGCAGGCCGTATTGTCGAACAAATGGAGCAACTGGAAATAAAAAATCTTCTCTGGCCGGAATGAGGCCACGCCTACCTTGCAACCCGGTCGGGTCTTGAAAAATATTATCCTGAAGCACTCAAGAAATTTGGATTTATCACGGTGTTCGACCTGCTCATCGCCTACATCAAAGAAGGTCGTATCAAACTGGACCGATCAAAGTATACAGAACTCGCCGCCTATCACGATCCGTGCAATTACGGCAGAAAAGCCCAAAAATTTTTTGGACACGGTTTTTTTGAGGAGCCGCGATGGATCATGGATCAGTGTATGGAGAACTGGGTGGATCTCTACCCGAATAGGATGGACCAAATCTGCTGCGGTGGCGGCGGTGGCGCCCTGACAACCGGATACAACGAAGAGCGGGTCTTTTATGCCAGAAAAAAGATCGATCAGATCAAGACGACCGGTGCAAAAATGTTGGTGGTTCCCTGTCACAGCTGTCACGGCCAGTTCAACAACATAAAAGAAGAATACGGTCTTGGGGATCTTAAAATAATGTATTTGTGGGAACTGGTTGCCGATTGCCTGATCTTATGAGCCAACCCCCTTAACCCCACAATATATTGTTTGGTTTTTCTAATATCATTTGAAACATCCTTATTCTTATAATAATTCTGCTTTAAAATTTAGCAGACCGGCTTCAGTTTCAGATAGTCGAAGTTCTTGTGATATCGTTTTTCAATAAGGGCAAATCTATTTTCGGGGTTTGCCTTTTTTGCTTTTTTAAGGTACTTTTCTGACAATTCATTAAGTTCTGAAACTCATAGTGCTTGCCCAATCGGAGGACAGATTCATGCCAAATCTTATACGTCAACGAGCTATAGAAGGCCTGAAAGTGAATGATTCGTTTAAATACTCGCGAACATTCACTCAGGAGGAAACTGAGTACTTTGGTGACATCACCCGAGATTACAACCCAGTCCACTATGATTTCCGTTGGGTTGAAGCTAAAGGGTTCAAAGGACTCATTTGTCATGGCTTAATAGTCGGATCAATGATTTGTGAGTTTGGTGGCCAGGTGGGTTGGCTCGCTACGGGAATGAACTTTAAGTTCATCAAGCCTGTCTATTTCGGCGACACGATCACTTGCACGATCACAATCACTAAAATAGAGGACTCCGGTCGGTCAGAAGCCGAAGCAATTTTCACCAACGAAACCAATGATCACGTATGCTACGCCTATTTAACAGGTCGGCTTCCACTCGACCATGAAAGAGAGATTCTAAGATTAATGGTTGAAGAAGGCGATCCGACCAACAAGCTGGTCTGACACAGAAAAATATGATATCTGCATATGAGTTTTTGTTGTGAATGTTTGCTATACTGGCAAGACACATGGAATTATAATTTGAGAGGATAAACCACAAGATACAAAGTTCCCCTTTATTTCTTACGAAAGGAATATTGTTTGAATATCACACAATCTTCATGTTATTCATTTTTAAAATCCAGATGAGATACATTATAGCATTAACCTTTTAAAGTCCAAACAGGAGAAATTCGATGAAAAAAACATTCGTTTTCGTTGCTTTATTATCTGTACTGTCTCTAATTTTTGCCATGACTGCCTCAGCGGGTCCTGCCATGGATCGTATTGTGAAGAAAGGGGAGTTGTTGGTAGGCACAAGTGGCGCACAGCCGCCTATGACAGCCACCACTAAAAAAGGTAAGCTCATCGGACTGGATGTTGATATTGCGAAGGCAATGGCCGATGCACTGGGAGTTAAAGTAAAATTCGTTTCAATGCCCTTTGCCAAGCTTCTTCCATCTCTCGAAGCAAACCAGGTAGACATAATCCTGTCGGGCATGACCATCACCCCGAGACGCAATCAAAAGGTGGCGTTCGTGGGTCCGTATTATGTTTCTGGAAAGGGAATCTTGGCCGTAGCCGAAAAATATGCTGCCTTGCAAGAGGCAAAGGGACTGGACACACCGGAAGTGACTGTTGCCACTCTGAAGGATTCGACCAGTCAGAAATTTGCCGAAACATTAATATCCAAGGCAAAATTGATTCTTACCAATTCCTACGAAGAGGCAATTGATCTTCTCCTCAAAGGTAAGATCGATGTCATTGTAGCTGATTATTACTTTTGTTCACTGACGGCATACCGCTATCAAGATAAAGGACTGATATCGGGGAGGTCGCCCCTTTCCTTTGAACCACTGGGCATCGCCATGGCCGAAGATACGCTGCTGATCAACTGGGTACAGAATTTTATGAACATTCTTCAAGGTAATGGCCAATTAAAAGAAATGGGTGAAAAGTGGCTTTCCGGCGGCTCATGGATTGATGAATTGCCTTAAGGGGGCAATGTTTAACAAAAAATGCAACCCATGGTCTTATAAAAGTTCTAATTTTATTCTAGGATCGTTTTATCAAGATATCCTGAAGTGGAGAGTTAATACCTTTTACCAGGTCGAATAAATGCCTAACACTAAAGATATCACAATGTCCGCTAAATTGTCTGCAGCCCAAATATTGGCAAGAAAGCACAATTGATTTCGGTTCGAAATCTTCACTATTCGGTAATCGAATGTATCGGTACGTAACCTTCAATTTGATTTTTTTAAAAAAATGGCCAAAAAAATGATTGTCTAATAGAAAAACCTACTATAAACTCAATTTTTTTAAAAGTTCAGAAAGTTTTAAATGGTACTGAAATAAGGAGGTGATAAAGGCTAAGGCGTAACGAACCAATATCAAAGACAATTTCGACAAACGTATATTTTTTTATAATTTGTGAAAAAAATACATTAAAAGGAGATTAACATGCGAAGACATTTTTTGTTCAGTTGTTTGATAATGGTATTATGTTTAATTTTGGCTGGTTCGACATGGGCAGAAGAAAAAAAGCCATCCGGAACCATCTATATTAAATCCAAATCCGTAGCTATTGGCGTTGGGGTTACTTGGGGCAACGGTAAGTTAAATTACGATGGCAAAGAGTATGCCTTTAAAGTTGATGGTGTCAGCGTGGTTGATTTAGGATTTTCATCCGTAGAGATGACTGGCGAAGTCTATAATTTGAAATCGGCATCTGACTTTGCCGGATCATACGCTGCAGCTACTGCTGGTGCAAAATTTGGCGATGCCGGTGGTAGTGTTACATCTCTAAAAAATGATAAAGAAGTGGTTTTGAAATTAAAGGCCAAGGGCGAAGGCATTCGACTTACGTTTGCACCGAGCGGTGTGATGATCAAGATGAAAGAATAATGCATCTCATCGCTCTTGAGGCTCGATAGAAGACTGAGCCCAAGAATATCAAAACAATAAAATAGATATATTCGACTGGCAGGGCCAGCAATGGTCCTGCCTTTTTATTATCCGACCTTTGAAGTCGGGTAGACCGGAGGAATTTCACCTCCAGTCTCCCACAGCACCGTACGTAAACCTCTCGATTCATACGGCTCCTGTCAGCCATTCTCTTGAAACCTCTCAGTTTCAAGCCGACGTAGAAAGAAATTAGCCCTCCCGGTATTCTGGTTGGCTGAATCTTTCTACGAGCTGACTCATCCCCTTCGCTCCATCTCCATTACAGAGACTTCATCACTATTACAGGATGATCCGCCCTGAAGACAATCCAAAACACCATAAAGAAAAAGAACCGTTCCTTAGAATCGCCCGTAGCTCTTTATGTTTTTGTTCAGGGCGAAGCTATTGGACCCCTTGGACGCTTTCCTATATTTGTATATATCATCGAAAAACTCTTAAAAGGCACTCCATTCATTATATGACACTTGAAAAAACATTTACATTTTCCCCAAAAAATTAGATTATGCCCATATCTATCCGGTATGGAAAACCTGATCCGGATAATTATCTGCGCCAGCATTTTTAGCCGCTTTCAATCAGAAACCATCTCAACCGTAGAATGCTTAAAGTGCGCCCTCATAACGCCTGATTATTAGACCTGACTCTGGAATCGGAAAACATAATGCGATCGATCTTCTATGCGTCCGTCCTGCTGTTGTTGTTTTGCACCCAGGTGTTTGCAACAGTATATATCGAAAAATACGGGCTTTTTTTTTATTTTCCAGAAAATGAAAAAACCATTGCCGAGCGTTTGACGGAAAAAGCACCCCAGATGGTGGATTTTTTGGCCCGCAAAGGACTGGAAATAAAAACGCCCCTGCATATCATTGTGGATCGCAAAATGGATGCGCCTAAAGTGGATGTTCATGTTATTCCCCACAACGAAATCCGCATACCGATCCGGGCGCCCGGTGTGCTGGAAGATGGATATATGGAAACCGACCCCTGGAGCTATTTCCTTTTCAAAGGTCTCTGTCTCCAGGGAATTTACGGTATCCGTTCCGGAATCCCCGGCACCCTGCACCAAGTTTTCGGAGATATCATTTCCCCCAATGTCATTATTCCTCCCTGGCTAGAAGAGGGCATTTGCAACCTGCTCTATTCTCTCTATGCCGAAAGGGAAATCCAGGACCCCTTCGAATCGGCGCTGTTTCATGCCACCCCGGTTCCCGACCTGGATCTGATCAGCCATCACCCACAAGTCTGGCCGGGATATCATGGATATCGTATCTACGGAAAACCGTTCCTTTTGTGGCTGTACCGTGAATTCGGCTGGGCAAAGATCCTTGAATTTCTTCAGGAACACGGGCACGGTATCATTCCCATCGAAATCGACCTGAAAGCCCTCAAGGTGTTCGGTAAAACCGGAGCAGGATTGTGGCGTGACTTTCAGAGCCGATTCCAAGCCCAAAATATTCCTGGTCAGGGACTGCTTGTTACCGGATATTGGGAAGAACCTTTCGTGTACTGGAACCGTGCCGGTGTTTTCCCCGGGAAGGTAAAAATCCGCCACCGGGGACGATACGGATATGCCGAACCGGATGGAACGCTCTGGGTATCGGAATATCAAAATGCCGCTAGGATCTTCAGATACGCCAGAGGCACCGTTTCTCCCACCGGTATCATACATGCTTGGGACCCGGGGCCCGGAAGAGTGGCGATCACCCGAACCGGTCACCACCCATGGGTGGCTGTGTTTCCGGACGACGGTCGGGGCAGTTTCCGCCTGGCTAACTCCTCAAAAAAAGAGCACCTTCAATTGATTCCAGCCCCGGAAGGCGTCATTCAGCTTTCCGGTCCCGTACGCAATAAAAAGGGTCATATTGCCCTAGCTGCAAACCTTGGGGGAAACTGGGACATCTGGGTGTATGACGGTCAATGGCACCGGTTGACCGACACCCCTTCCATCGAAATGGATCCTTGGTGGGAAGGGGATTTCCTGGTGTATGCGTCGAATGTTACCGGTAAATTCCAAATTCATGGGGCAGACCGAACCCCGGTCACCCAGGCCGATCACAGTGCAGTTCTTCCCAGGCAAGGAAAGTATTTGTCGTTGACCTCTAACGGCTGGCGGATTCAAAATTATAAACATGACCGTATGACCTTTGGCAAGATGGTCTATTCTCCCATGCCGCCGCAGCAAGAGGATTCCCCCCCTCCTGTCCTTGACGTCAAACCCTATACCCCGCTTAAAAGCCTCTGGCCCAATTATATTCGTCCCGACTTTTTTGCAGCCGTCAACGATCTTCAGATTGGAATGGTCACCAAAAGCCGGGACGTCACCGACGATTACCGTCTGGATGCAGGTCTGCGCTATTCTTTTGACAAGGATTCCCTTGCAGTTCGTGGGGCGTTCCAGATCCAAAGCACCGGTGCCCAGTACACCCGCTATCCGGTGGACTACACCACCGACATTGATCAGGCTGTAAATGAATTGCGCAACGAAATTAAATTGTTCTGGAGACCCTTTAAGCTAAAAAGACTGGAAACCATCGACCTTCTTAGAAAATCCGAAGGGCTGGAACGATTTGATGGGATAGAGGTGTCCCTGAACTGGCGCACCTGGGAACCTCTGGATTACAATGGGCTGCGTGATGACGAAACCTGGGGCGCTATTTCCGGAATTCATCAATTCGGGATGTTGCGAATGTGGGGCAACCTGGAGTTGTTTTCCGAAAACCGGCAATCCTTTTCCGGCGGACTGCGTCTGCTATTCGGAGATGAAACCCTGACCTCGCTCCACATGATGTTCGGACGCGCGTGGGGGGAGCCCACATTGGGGCATACCACGTTTCGTATCGGCGGCAACATTTCCGAGGGTTATTTTACCCGCAGACCCCCCAAACTATTTCCGGTGCGGGGATTTGATTCCAATCTCGTGGAGGCACCCAAGGCCGCCGCCGCCGGCATCGAAGTGTACTGGCCGTTGGCCAACCTGCAAAAAGGCTATCAGGCCCTGCCCCTATTTCTACACAGACTGCGTCTAGGAACCTTTGTCGATGCCGGCATCGCCGGTGAAGATATCACTTCCGACGATTGGATCGTCGGCGCCGGGTTTGAATTTATCACCTCTTTAGAAATTGCTTGGGGAAATTTTTCCACCTTTCGCATGGGGATTGCCTGGCCTGTGGTGTATCCGGATTTTGTGAAAGACGACAATCCTAAATTTTTCTTTCAACTTGGCCGGCCTCTGTAATGCGCTGCTTTTTCCTTTGTCCGCTATAGTCCAAGGATTATGGCGTACTGCTTCAGTTCACTGTTCAAGGATTTTCGGTCTCCGACAATCCGATCCAACGCTGCATAATATCTCTTGCCGTGATTTTTGACCCGTGTATGGACCAATTCATGCAATATGATATAATCCATCAACTTTTCGGGCAAACAGACCAGTTTAACATTGAGGCTGATATTGTTTTTCGACGAACAGCTCCCCCAGCGTGTTTTTTGGTTTCTGATAACTACCCGGTTATACTTAAAGCCGTGCTTTCGGGCCAGTTCTTCCAGCCTTTGAACAAGGATTTTTCCGGCTTCGCGCCGGTCTATATTGTTGAATTTGTGGGAAAGGTTCCCGTGATCCCTTTCCGCCTTTCGCATCTTTTCAAGATGTTTTTGGATCCAGTGCTTTTTGGATGCGGCAAACATCCTGGCTTTGGCATAGGGCACCCCATACGGCACGGCAACCCGAATATCTTTGAAGGACCTCACCGAAATATTGATCCGCGTTGCCTTTCGGCTGCGTTCAAAGAGAATCTCTCCCACACCCTCGATACGAAAAAGATGACCGGCCATACAATCCCTGCTTATGCCTCTTCTTTTCTGTTTTGCGTGGTTGGAATCAGTTTCAATGCAGCGGCCCTGAGGTATTGAAAGACATCGGGCCCCTCTGCAGATGCTTTCTGTTTTCCGGCAGCAACTTTCTGAAAAAAATCTATTTTACCCTTGTCAAAACTGCCAATCTGTTCATCGATCAATTTCATGGCATTGTGAATCATGCTGTAAAGAACCATGGGGCCGAACAGATCCTCTCTGCTCTCTTTTTGGGTTAAAGCACCGACAATTTGGTTGTGAGGGATTCTGAAGGCTTTCGGCGCAACCCTGTAATTTAAAACTTCTGCAAAAAGATCGAGAGATTCAACGACCCCGTCCGTGTATTCTTTTCCCAAAGAAGCCAAGCCATCCTCGGTGATTTCATCGATATCGGATGCATCGAAGAAAAGATTCAGCTTGGCGATGCATTCTTTCTGAATGGTGCTGACAGACGCCGCCTTTTTGCTCATGACCACATCCGTGTCTTTTAATATTTTTATAATATTATATGGATTCATCATTTCCTTTACCGTGGGGCTTTTTCGCATGGCGACGTCATAGATGGACGTATGGTAAATGGCCAAATCATTGTCGAGAACCAGAATCCTGGTTTTTTCAGCATCAACATCCTCGATATAAAGATCGAGATCGCGCTTCCTTTTATGGGTATAATCGGTCATTTCAAGGAGACTGCGCATGATTGTCTTGTCGATCTTTCTACCGCTGTCGGGCGGGGCCATGGAAGCGATCACCAGTTGGGCCATTTTGTCAATCGCTATTTTCTTCAAAAGGTTTTCTTTGAAAGACATGATGCCTCCTCATGTTTAGAAGAAATATTATCCTGCATCCTTTCGATATTTACCACACCCCAAGTTCTATGTAAACTACACCTCAATTATTCAGCATCACCGGCTTGACCCTAAGATAATATTCAGGTATATAATTTCTTTTATTGACCATTTGGATTCTCCAGAAAAAATTTGCATTGCTTATTTTAAAGAGGTGAACCATGACTGAAAAAGTTAAGATTGTATTTGAAGGAAAAACATATGAGTTCCCAACTGTTGTCGGTTCGGAAGGGGAAAAGGCCATCGACATTTCGAATCTTCGCCAGATGACCGGGTTAATTACACTCGATCCGGGATATGCCAACACCGGCAGCTGCAGCAGCGCCATCACGTTTATGGACGGTGAAAAAGGAATTCTGCGATATCGCGGCATTCCGGTTGAACAGCTGGCCGAACATTCGAGCTTTATCGAAACGGCCTATCTTTTAATCAACGGGAGGCTTCCCGTCAAAGAGGAGCTTAACCAAGTATCGCTTCTTTTTAATGACCAGTCCCTTGTGCATGAGGACATGCAGGATTTCTATAGAAACTTTCCCAGGGCTTCTCACCCCATGGGTATCCTGTCGAGCATGGTAAACGCATTAAGAAGCTTTTATCCCGAGCTACAGACCATTGAAGAAGATATCAACATCCCTGTTACCCGGCTTCTCTCCAAGGTGCGTACCATGGCGGCCATGTCATACAAGATATCCAGAGGCCACAAAGTCGTTTATCCCCGTCCCGATTATAAGTACTGTGCCAATTTTCTGCACATGATGTTCGACACGCCGGTGAGGCCGTATCAAATCAATGAAACTCTGGTAAATGCATTAGAGGTTTTCTGGATTCTGCATGCCGACCATGAGCAGAACTGTTCGACATCCACCGTGAGGCTGGTGGGCAGCGGAAGGGTCAATCTCTACGCGGCCATTTCAGCAGGAATTGCCGCCCTATGGGGCCCATTGCATGGCGGTGCCAATCAGGCCGTTATCGAAATGCTCACCGACATTCAAAACGACGGCGGCAATTATCAGTGGGCCATTGACAGGGCCAAAGATAAAAAAGACCCGTTCCGCCTTATGGGTTTCGGCCACAGAGTATACAAGTCCTATGACCCCCGGGCCAAAATTTTAAAAAAGATGTGTGACAGCTTGCTTGAAGAACTCCACATCACCGATCCCTTGCTCGATTTGGCCAAAAACCTGGAAGAGGCGGCGCTAACGGACAGTTATTTCATCGATCACAATCTTTATCCCAACGTCGACTTTTACAGCGGCATTATTCTTCGCGCCATGGGCATCCCCACCAACATGTTTACCGTTATGTTCGCAATCGGCAGGCTGCCTGGCTGGATAGCGCAATGGAAAGAAAGTGTTGACGACCCCAAATGGAAACTGGGAAGACCCCGCCAGATTTATACTGGACCCGAAAAGACCCGATATATTCCCATTGACGAACGCTAACCTTGCGGGCGCATCGATTTAGAGTATCGGGAAAAATCGACGGATCGACGCATTAACCCTGACTGATCAAAATTCGAGGTGAAGTTGCTGTCTGCATAGTTGTCGGGAATAATTTATGAATGCCATAGATACGAAACTCAGAAGCTTGCTGGAACATCTCGCCTTGGGTCCGGTCGTGAAGCCGGCAAATTTGTTTGAAGAGAGAAAAGCCTTTCTGCATCCTCGTTGCCCTCGCCGGGAAAAATCTCCTGTGTTCAAGTATGAAAATACCCTGTCACAATGGAACAACTTCGAGCCGGTCTTCTCTCTTGAATCCATGGATGCTCCGGATGAAGTAGTTGAAATCTATCATGAAAAGCAGCGCGAACTGGACATGATGAGAAATATGTTCGCTGCAGTGGGAAAGAACGGTTTTACAGGTTTTGCCATTGAAATCTTTGGTGCGCCAACCGCTGAAGACGCCCGGCAGTCTCGCAATGTTCTCGAGGAACTCTCGGATGTTACCCCCCCTGAAAGAAACTGTTCAGCAAAGGAATTTGCAGGGTTGCTCGAGACGCGCCTGAAAAAAATCGGGATTTCCATGAATATAAAGCTGGTCTCTTCCATGGCGACCAAGATTTCGGTAGACAGCGTTTCTTGCACCATCCATCTTAACCGGAACGCCCTTTTTGCGCCCCAGGAAGTAAAACGCCTCCTGGTACATGAGATCGATGTTCACGCAGTCCGCATTCACAATGGCTCTCAATTCCCTTGGGGCATTTTCTCCATGGGCACGACAGGATACAGGGAAGCCGAAGAAGGACTTGCTGTTTACTTTGAACGCCAATCCGGACGCCTCTACCCCTTTCAGGAGAAAATTTACGCAGGGCGCTGTCTTGCGGTATACCTATCGCTCTCAGCCGGTTTTGCAGAAGTTTTCGAAGAACTCCGGGTCTATTTCGATGAAGAAACAGCCTATACCATTGTGGAGCGGGTAAAGCGAGGACTGACCGACACCTCCCGTTCAGGCGCGCTCACAAAAGAATTTCATTACTTCACCGGACCCACAAAAGTTCAGTCGTACTGTCACGAAAGGGGCAATCTTAAAATGCTTATGGGCGGAAAAATAGCTTTCAGGCAGGCAAAAGTAATTGATCGTCTGGTGCAAAACGGCCTTGTGGATACCTCGAAATGGGTTTTTCCAGTGGAAATGACCGATGATAAAGAATCTGTTCCAACTTAAAAATGCCCTAAGTAAGAGCCGGGGATCCTGGGCTTGGGTGGGGCAAAGGGGAATCGATGCGTTTTCAGTACTCGACTTTATTCCCGTAGATGCTGGATTCTGTTGTGACTTTGGTGAGGCGTATTCCAGACTATGGGCATCAGAGTCCCTGTTTTCTGTTGAAAGAGACCGCGGGAAGCGGGAAAACTGGGGAAATCAGGATCTTGAAAAATTGTGGGAAGCGCCCACGCGGAAACGGATTGAAACATACATTGACGGTGTAAATACACCCATCAATACGGTCTGCTACCGTTCCCTTGAAGTTCTAGAAAAAGACAGACGTTTTCGCGTATTGGCGCCCCCCTTGAGGCTTAAAGACCTGTTTGACGACAAATTGCGGCAACTGGAACTGTTTTCCAAGTTGGGTGTAAAGACCCCAGCCACGTTTGTATGCCGGCTGGATGAAACAACGTTTGTCAAGGCCGGCGACATCTTAGACGGCCCGTTCGTCGTGCAGCCCCCGGTGGGCTCTTCCGGAGAAAACACCTACTTTGTAANTGATGAAGCCGATTTCGACAGGGTCCGGGATGTATTTGGATCCGACCAACGCGTAAAACTATCCAAGTACTTGCCGGTGCCGTCTTTAAACGGACATTGCATTGTTTTAAGAACCCGTGAAGGGTTGCGTTCAATTGCTGTGTGCCCGTCGGTTCAGGTTGTCGGCATCCCCGGTTGCACAAGTCGAGCTGAAATTTACTGTGGAAACGATTTTTCAGCGGCCGGTATGGTATCGAAATCCATCAGAGAAAAAATCTGCACCACCATGGAGAAGATCGGACTTTACATGGGCAGCAAAGGCTTTCTTGGACTTTTCGGCATGGATTTTCTCCTTTACGGTGATCAGGTTCTGGCCCTGGAGATAAATCCGAGGTTTCAAGGATCCACCATGCTTCTTTCATTGCTGCAAGCGGACAGGGGAGAAGTGCCGCTGGCAGCGCTGCACGTGATGCAGTTCATGGGTCTCATGGAAGCGTTTTCCCAAACGTTTTTAGAAAATTTGAAAGCGGCGTACCGGACCCCCTACACCGGCGCCCACTTGATTGTTCACGCCTTGGGTGACAAACCCTGCCGCCTCGAACACGATCTAAAAGGGGGGGTCCACATCCTCGCGGACGACACCATCCAACGGGTTCGAAGTGGTACCACCTACCGTGACCTCAAAAGCCCCAAGGAATGGTGCATCCTGGGGAATCTTCCTCAAAAGGAGGCGGAAATTTGCCAGAAAGCCCGTTTTGCCATGATACAAACAAGCGAAAATGTTCTTGACAGCAACTTACAACAACTCGAGTCCTATGCCACGGCTTTTGTTGAGGCTCTTCAGCGTCGCTGCAGAACGATTCCCATCAATGGAGGTAGTAAATGAAACAATTTTCCATGGAAACCTACGATATTGAAAAACGTTTTGTCGAGTTGTACACGCTGGGCCATGAAGGGCCTGTAAATGAGGCACCCTTTTATCTTCACGCCCTTGGGTTTGACAGCGAGCCCGGAAAACTTGGCGCAGAACTTATCACTTCGTTCAACGAGCGGTCACAATCAGACGAAGAACTTTCAAAATACGCCCTGGATCTCCCGAAAGCCGCCCATTTTCCCGACACCATCGTCCTGATTGATGCCTCCAACGACCGTCTGCCCACCGGTCCCGAATCCTTTCGGGTACTTAAGGATGAAGTCAAACGGCTGGGCATTAAGGCCCATTGCCACCTGGTGAATACCAAAGAAGAGTTGTTGGCGGCGGTCGACAAGAACCCAAAGTCTACCCTGGTTATCAGTGAGTGTGTCGATTCCGGCGCATACAACATTGAAGTTCTGGACCTTCTTGAGGGTATGGGGGCTATTGTCCTGCCCGGTCGGGTCACGGCTCCGGGATCCATATTCTCCAACAAGGGGAAAACTTACCAAATGCTTCAAGATGCAGGTCAGGAAGGTCTCCTGGCTCGGTATGTAACGGTGCCTGCATCGCAAATGAACACGTCTCAAGTGGTTTCGACCATTTTGGACAGTGTGGACAAACTTTCCCAAGATTGGAATACGCGCCGCTTCTTTGTGAAACCGGTCACAGGGGGAAGCGGCGTCGGCGGGTTCCGGATTTCCCGGACAAACAGAGGATATTTCGTCCCCGACCTTTCCAAGGTCACCGGCGATGCGTTGAAAGTTCATCCCATACCCATGGATGTCGACCCCCGGGACGACCACCGGCTCGACGAGCTTTTGTGGATCTTCTCCTTGTTCTCACACGACCCATACTATAGTAAACAGTACATGTGGGTAAATTTGGAAACGTTGAGAGATCGCTATGGCACCGCCGACGACCGGGAAGCACTCAGACAGCATCTTTTAAAGACGGCAGCCCTCCAAACAGCCGGGGCTGAAGAGAGAAGCCTTGACCGTAAAAACATGCATGCAAAACTTGAAACGGCGGTCAGGCGCTACGAAGCACACTTTTCCAAGCGGTATGATCCGGTCTTTTGCGAGCATATCGACTTCGGGGCGTGGGGACTTAGGGCTCACTACCGCCTCACTCGCCGGAGCATCCAGTTAGAATCCATATACGCCAGGATTTTTCAGTTGGCGCTGACCGAAGAAGGGGTCAGTTACGTCGGTTCCGACAACATTTCCAACAAGCATACCGGAGTTCTCGAGTCGGTTCGGCTAACGCCCATCAAAGAAGCCATGGTCAACACGGTGGGGGGGCGCGCTGGTTTCCTGGACCTTCTCAAAAAAGGCGGCCTTGCCGCTTCAGTCCTGGTGGCGACCCAGAAACCAGAATTGCGCCGCCGAATCCCGGTTCGATGTCAGTTGGACATCGCACCTATCGACGGAAAAATAGGAGAAGGCAACGCTGACACCGCAAGAGGACAGGCCCTGGGNACGCGATGGTCCGACTTCGTGGGAAATATGCGGGACTGGTTCCGGGACTGCTTAAATTACTACGCCACCCAGACGTCCGAAAACAAGCAACGCGGATAGGTTGGAAACCCTGGTTTCATGAATCATCCCATGCGGGTCGCCGGCCGTTACCTGAACACCAACAAGTTCGTATAAAGCAAGGAGTATAACTATGTTCAGAAAAATCCTGTATCCAACAGACTTTTCAGACGTATCGAAAAACGCCTTGAGCTATTTGAAGCAATTAAAAAAAAGTGGCGTGGAAGAAATTTTTGTGCTTCATGTAATCGATAAAAGGGATGTCCAGTTCAGTTATCTCTATCTTTTTGATGAAAGCAGCCCTGATGGAAACCTTGAACAGAAGCTAAAAGATGAAGCCACACGAGAATTGAAAGAAATTGAAGGCAAATTGAAAGAGTGGGGCTTCAAGGTTTTGTCCAGAGTAAAACTCGGGAGTCCTATTAAGGAAATATTAAGCGCCGAGCAAAAGGAAGACATCTCCATCATCGTCATCGGCTCACATGGAAAGAGCAATATAGAAGAAATGCTCCTCGGCTCCGTGTCAGAAAATATCATACGAAAATGCAAAAAACCGGTGCTGGTCGTTAAGCGATAATTAAAATTTAGGGTCACATTAGGAGGAAATTGTGGAAAAAAAAACAACCATAATTCCGGGTTGGTGGTTTCTGGTTGCTATCTTATCCCTTCCTTTTTTCGGGGGATGCTCCAAGGCATATTATGATGCAATGGAAAAGGTGGGTATTCATAAACGCGATATTCTTGTGGACCGAGGAAGCATGGAGTGGGATCGATGTTGCGCTGAAGCGCTGTTTTAACTTGATTCCCAATTTGATTCGCGCAATTGGGCGTCGTGTGTATTTTTGAGAGGACTTTTAGAGATTTTGGATAGAAGCTGTTTTATTTTTTTCGGAGACCGAAAGGAGAACAAAGCACATGAGCAAATACATGCAACTGGAAGTTCGCGTTACGCCCTACTATAAAAAGGATATGGCGTCGGATTATCCTAATATTTCCAGCGGGTTGAATTATTTCAATAACGCATGGCCAGAGAAAGAACCCTCTTTCTTTGACATCGTCGGGAAACTGGACAAACTCCTTTACGACCTGGAAGGAAATCCGCCTTTTCGAGAGATTTTGCTCAAGCACCAGGACAAACTCCGTAAGCTTCACAAGGACGTCGAAGCGAATATTGCGGATTGGGACTTGGCCAAAGCCGACAAGGCACTGTATCAGATGGAGGATATCTTCGATAAAATTGAATGGGAATTGGGGTGATGATCTCCGGATCAGGGTTGACTTTAAATTTTACACAACCTCTCCGCAGCTTTCTCAAGGGTTTCATCTTTTTTTGCAAAACAGAATCGCAATACCTTATGATCAACTCGATGGTGATAAAACACCGAAGGTGGAATGGATGCCACACCATGCTCTATGGTCAGCCGTTTAGAAAATTCGACATCAGACTCATGGGAAATTGACGAATAATCCACCATCTGAAAATAAGTGCCGTGGCAGGGCATGGCTTTAAATCGTGAATTTTCGATGAGCGACAGAAATTTATCTCTCTTCTGCTGATAAAATGCCGAAAGATCCATATAAATATCCTTGTTCTTCATGAATTCCGCATACGCGTACTGTATGGGGGTATTCGAGGCAAATGTCAAAAATTGGTGCACCCTTTGAAATTCTTTAGACAGTGGTGCCGGTGCCAGACAATATCCGATCTTCCATCCGGTGGTGTGATAAGTTTTCCCGAACGAACTGACAACAAAGCTTCTTTCCATAAGCTCCGGATAGCGCGAAATGCTTTCATGTCGAAGGCCATCAAAAATAATATGTTCATAAACTTCATCACTTAAAAGCAGCACATCCGTATCTATCAAAATATTTTTAAGTGCTGATATGTCTGTTTCCGTAAATACAGCGCCGGTGGGATTGTGGGGTGAATTCAGAATAATGAGCCTTGTTTTGGGAGACAGGGCGTTCCTGACATCATCCCAGTCAATTCGGTAATCCGGGAACTTGTAGGCTACATATACGGGAATGCCGCCGTTCAATTGGATGACCGGCACATACGAGTCGAAGGCAGGTTCAAGAACGATAACTTCATCACCTTGTTGGACAACAGCGCTTATGGCTGCAAATAATGCCTCTGTACCGCCGGAAGTCACGGTAATCTCAGATTCAGGATCGTAACTGGCATTATACAGCGCCAGTACTTTTTCCGCAATCCGCAGGCGCAGGGCCGCCACACCTTGCATCGGCGCATATTGATTGTGTCCCGAGCGCATATACTTGTCTACCAGTGCCAATAGATCCGGATGAACATCAAAATCGGGAAAGCCCTGGGAAAGATTTATGGCCTGATGATCGTTGGCCAGCTTCGACATAATTGTGAAAATGCTAACACCGACATCCGGGAGCTTTGATTCTATTTTCATGGTTTTTCTACTCACTTCCGTTTTATACGAAACCGTTTTTTGTTTCTATAAAACGTTTTCGGCAAGACATCAAGGCGTAACATCGCGGGTTATTGAAAAATCAGGTAGATAGGGAAATGGTGTCCCACCGATTGGTTCGATCTGGGGATGCGTTTAAAAGAATTTCGTACACGGCGTGGCCTCTCTCAAACAGAACTGGGAAAACTTGTGGGCGT
>JGI24024J18818_10000044_pt1 | contig 31509 bp, 35 predicted proteins | sample Cruoilmetagenom2_FD_18818 | JGI IMG/M metagenome (IMG submission 18818) | reverse complement strand
CAATTGTCTCTCACAGTATTGTCTACACGGTAGCATGTGATCGCTGCCACTACGTGGATAATGAATGGTCGCTCACCGTAAGAGAAGCTGACGGTTCGATTCCGGAGCCGGCAGAAGAAACAGCAGCACAATAAAGCCCCGAGGGTCAGCTGAACTGCCTTATGTCCCACGCAGTTAATACCCTGTGCTAAAACTGTTTCGACAATATCCAGAAGACTAACTATTATCACCGGTGGGGCGAGTATTTTATCTCGCCCCACTTCCACTTATATAATGAAAGCAGGATGTTTATGAATAGAAAAAGAATTGGCCAATGGATCTTAATTGTGAGCCTGTTATTTGCCATGGTATTGGTCGCCGGGTGTCAATCTTCAGGAGATCAACCAGCATCAAGCAGTCAGGTATCTGAATCGACAGACATGAATAATAATTCCACAAGTGATTCGGGAGAAGGAACTGAGGATTCGGACTCCGGCGAGACCCAGGGACTGGATCCTTTAGTAATTGCTCAACAGGAATGGGAGATCAGCGCTCATGCCAGTTCGTTCGTCGCTGATAGTGAGGGACATAACAACGCCTGTGCCCGATGTCATTCTCCGAAAAATTGGACGCCAACGCTCGAAGATATTCCAGAAAGCTGTCAGGCGTGCAAGTTTGAGTTACCAACCCCTCCAGTGTTCATCCAGGAGAGTGATTGGCTGCATATATCATGCATAATGTGCCACCAGGTAGATAAAAAGGGAGTTGTTCAATCAGAAGTTGAATGGTTGGAAATTCCTGTTTTAGAGGAATACGCCAGCGTTGAGTCTCACTCAGAGCTGTGTCTGAAATGCCATAACACCGAGAACGTTCCTGAGCATGGACAGGTGGTTGTTGGCAGCGGCCATGCCGATATGCAGTGTACGGAATGCCATTCCCCTCACAACACTACCACGACATGCATGAATGGAGACTGCCATTCAGATGTTCTATCCGATACCGATCAAATTCTCGGCCACGATGATAACCACAAGGATGTTTCCTGTGCGGCATGTCACGATAACGCCGGATGGGATGTGGGTCCTGATCCCGAAACAGGAATCTGGACAACATTCAGCCCCTGGTCTCACGAGGTTATGATCGGGGAAGCCGATTCAATACTGCAATCTGGCACTATTCCATTTTCTTCTCACGATATTGGATTAGAAGTAAATTGTGAAAGGTGTCATTTCTCCGGAAACCCCTGGGAACTGACAGAAAATGTTGAGATCCCTTAATCTGATTGGTATCAATAATACTGGGTACATAGAAATGGAGATGGAAAAATGAAAGGATCTACGAAGACTTTACGAGTGATTGCAATAATTCTGTTAGGCATGACAGCAGCGATGAACCTGCTGGGCGGTACCGGAACGTACTGCGCCGCATTTTCAAGTAATGTTGGTTATCGAATGGCTTTTAAGGCTATCATGGATTACCGGTGGATTTACCAGATTGTCATGGTCGGTACAGTGTTAACGGGCATAGCAGGCATTGTGGCCTTGGTGAAGCTGCTTAAGGGAAAACCTGGAGTTTATCGTTTCACGATGATCTTATTGATCATTGGTACACTCCTGGGAGGTACTCAATTCTTTGCATCCATGATATTAAGGGGGAAAGCTACTCCAGCAAATGTAAAATTCTTTACAAATGCGGTAACGCTAGTCTACTTCTTAATTCTCGGATTACCAGGCATCAAGGATAAAATTGACTTCTCTAATCCATCTGATAAATCCGAGACAAACTCTGCTGGTGGAATGGTTGCATTTTTAGCAGGTATCACTACACTGACAATTTTCTCCTGGGCAGGACCCTCCCATACATTTTTTGGTGAGAATTGGGTGTTTGTCTTTGAAACACCCCTGGTAATTGTCGGAACTGTCCTGATCGTAGGAGGATTCTTAACCGTGTTACGTGAAGTGCTGAATCACCTTTCACAAAAAACAGCGATCCAGGAGTATAAGATATAAAAAAGTTCCGCTGAATATAAATCTCAAATCCGGGAAATTAAGGTTGAGAGAATGCCTTAAAATAAAAGATAGCTATGTGATCGCATAGCTATCTTTTTTTGCCTTAGAAAAGAACTACAAAAGAATAATCAAGTAGATTAATCTAGTCTGAGCCAATATCTTTTCTGAAACCCCAGGTGAAAGCCAGGGTCATCAAAAACAGCAGTGGTGCCAGAATGGCAAAGATGAAATCTGAGGTGAAGATCCCCAATAATGGTTTTCCAGCTACCAGGAAAGCCAGGGCAATTCCACCGATGCCGATCAGTGCCCCACCAATGCTAACCAGCCAGAAACCTTTCTTAGCGTCTTTTGTAAAGAATGGCAATCCAAAAATGATCAGGCCGGCCACACCGTGGAATACAGGAACTGCAACGCTTTTTAGTGAATGCTCGCTAATGCTGGTATATGCAATTGCCAGCAGCCCTACCAGGGCAAACCAGGAATAGAGTTTTTTGTAATCAGGCATGAACTGGTTCATCAACCCCATTGAAATCCCCAGGGGGATCAAGGTTGCAACTGTGAGCACGTAAGGGGACGCCAGGATACCCCAGCCGAAAAAGATCAAAAGCAGGCCGGAGACCAGCAGGACCACAAAACCCAGCATGTAGTAGACATCATAAAGGGCTTTTTCTTTCTGATAACGTTTGTAAAAATAAAACAGCAAATAGATAGCAGTTAGACCTGTCAGGAGAAGGATCAAGCCATCTAGGTTTAACATGAGGTCGAATTTTAACATTGCGGTACTCCTTTTTAATATAAGTATTATTACTGGTTGTTATTATATTATAGACATTATTGCTAAAAAAGCAAAAAAAAGCTGTGATATTAGTCACAACGGAATCAAATGGAGAGGGGAAAAAGGTGATTTCGTCGAGCTTAATCATAATTTCATATTATATTCGTAATTTCTTAACAATATACCATTATGATTTGGTTGTTAATTATATGCTCCCACTTCATTCGTTTCCGGGGGCTGTTAGGAGAAAAAATGACAACTGTAAATAAAAAAAGAGTGTTTTCAATCCAGACCAGAAATAACATCACTTTGGATATGTTCCTATTGATCTCTGGTTTGATTTCAGTTCTATCCGGTATTTACTTCCTGTTCCTTCCCATTGGAGGATTCCAGGGAGGAAGAAACCCATTCTATGAGGTAATTATCTTCTTTGAACGCCATACCTGGGGTGATGTCCATACTTGGTCCAGCGTGGCTATCATGGCCCTGGCGGCTCTGCACATCCCATTGCATTGGCAGTGGATCGTCAAAATGACCAGAACGGGTTTCCGCACGATGTTTGGAAAAAGCAAACTGAATAAACACAGCCAATTTAACCTGTTCATCAATATTCTGATTGGAGCAAGTGGGTTGATCTGTGGGCTAAGCGGTTTGTATTTCCTTTTTCTTCCCGCGGCACCTACCTGGATATTTACTCCGTTGGTCTGGGACTTGATCCATACCTGGAGCGGGGTGGTTGTGACTGCGGCCGGCATCCTGCATTTTGGGATTCACTGGAAATGGGTAGTAAAGGTTTTGGGAAAATATGGAAAAGCATTGCTTACCCCGAACCCCGCCAGGCGAGTAGCGCCTGTTTTAAGAACCTCGGCAGTTCGCGCTGACGATAGTATCTAAGGAAATGCAAATTAATGGTATTCCTAAGAGGTGGATCATGGTTAAGAAAATAATGTTATGGACAGTATATGTTTTGATCGTTGGATTATTGGTTTTCGGGGCAGCCAACCGCACATCGGCAAAAACCGATCAGGGGCTCCTGATTGGAAATTCGGAAGAGATTAACGGTGGGCGAGGTCAGGGAAATGGCAGCAGTGTAGAGTATGGTGAATATGAAGCCGCTGGGCATGAAGAAGTTCTGGAACAACAAGATTGGGTGACCCTGAGCGGACAGATCATTGCTGTTGGTTCCGAGGCTCTTGAGATCCAAACCGGCTCTGCCGGAGATCTGGAAATTGAAGGGCGCTCATGGCGTTTCGCCCAGGAACTTGGATACGTTCCTGTGGAAGGCAATGAAGTAGTCGTAAAAGGGTTTTATGAAAATGGAGAGTTTGAAGTATCTACGATTCAAGACCTAACTGCTGAACAAATTTTCCAATTGCGAGATGAGTATGGAAAACCCAGGTGGGGCGGCGGCAGAAATCAATAGAGCTGAGAAATAAATAACGGAGCCTTTGGGCTCCGTTATTTATTTAAAGGAGAGATACAAAACCTTACAACAGACGCAATTCTAAAGCATCTTTTTCGCTGCAGGTTTCCTGGCATTCCAGGCACTCGATGCATTCCGCGCTGCGCAGGTTGTTGGTCAAGTCAGGGATATCCATCGGACAAGCAGAGTCGCAGCGGCGGCAACTTGTACAGCTATCCTGGTTGAGAACCAGCCGCAGCGGAGCAAACTTGTTAAACGGAGCCAGAACGGCACCCAGGGGGCAAAGATACTTACACCAGAAGCGTCTGTTAACCATGGAAGTTATCACAAAAGCGATCAACACGCTCCATAGGAGAGGAGTGGTCAGCTGGAAACTCAGCAGCGCTCTGGCTGGACAGATTTCCCGCAAAGGTGGGTAGATCGCAAATGTACTGGCCAGGAGGATGACTGCCAGGATCAGGTATTTTAAACTCCTCAACCAGGCATCGTTGCGGGGGGAAATCGTATAAGGTAGGCGGACTTTGTTTCCAGCCAGTTTTATTTTCTTGTTCCCGAAAAGACGGCTGGTAAATTTTGCCAGGAAGTCCTGGAGAGTACCTATGGGACACATCCATCCACAAAAAGCCCGTCCAGCCAGCAAAGACACACCGAGCACACCTAAAAAGACTGAGAAGTTGAGAGGAGAGGTGGTTTTTAATGTTTCTCCGGTTGTTATAAAAGACCAGAAAGTTTCGACGGCTCCGAAGGGACAAAACACATCAAACGCCCCGCCCTTGGAAGATTCCCCCGGCATGATGTGCCGGAGGCCGATCAGAATTGAACCTACTAGAAATATGATCTGGATGACTGTTCGGGTGGAGATATCCGAGCGGTTGTTTTCTTGACTCTTAGACTTATTTGCCATAAGGGTACTTAACCTCTTTTGTGGACCCTGCAGGACCTGCCCTAGAAATGGAAGTTTTGTTAGAAGGCAGGCCCCCGCAGGATCAGGAGAGAAGTATTATTTTATATGAAAAGAATCAATGACTCTATCAGGTTATGTTCTTCGCCGCTGCGGGAAGGCAGGAAACCCAGGGCCAAACCCAAAATGGTGAACAACACCAGGGCCAAAATGATAATCACAGGATAATGATCCGGATTGATTTTCATTTTAGGCAGTTTTGTTTTCTGCAATCCAGTCATTGATCATCTTGGTTGTCCCAGGCAACAGTAAGTAAACCAACAGGACTGTGCTGAGAACGGGGGCCACCAAAAACATAGAAAAGGTTCCCTGTTTGACCGCGATCACATCGGTGAGTCCGACCGGGTAGCCGCCAAAGATCGACATGGATGCTGCAAAGATTCCCGCTGGGATTGCCCAGGATTTCTGTTTTGTCAAAGCCAGGATAAAGACTACCCATGCGGCCGCTCCCCACCAATTTACCATTTGGGAAACGCCATACATGCCGTGCACAAAACCAACTGACTCAGTCTGGTAACGAGAAATTGCGCCAACGCCATCAATAAAGGTCAGCACATAGGCTATGCCGCTAGCAAACAACAGCATCATGATTTTGAGATCCACTCCCCGGATTAAGAGCATCCCAAACCAGAGCACGAATCCAAGCAGTAAAATCCAAACCGTAGGTGTGGGTAAACCAATACTGGCAGGAGGAATCATTGGGAAAAAACCCGAGAGGATTTGGACTGTGGCAGCAAGCAGCCCGTAGAACCAAGCCCAGTTGGCTTTGTTTATGAAACCATATAGCACGGTAACCCATAGAGCACCAGCGGATGCACCGAGCCATGCCAATAATGCGAATACAATCCGCACGGTGATAGCTTCATCTGGCCGAGCGCCTTCCAGCTTCCCCAGGATATTGGGGTAATAGATATCGGCCAGGATTAGCAAAGCCAGCAATCCAGTCAGGATACCAACAACTGATAGAACAATACCAAGTTTGTGATTATTCTGTAATTTTTTCATTTTCTTTCTCCTATATTCTTTTCACCGAAACGTAACCTTTTCTTGTCCTCGAATTGCGCGAGAGAAGAAACAGGGCGCGTTCCTCGATCTAATCACAGAATTTTGAGGAACACGCCCAAAGGATGAGAAGAAGGGCTAAACTATTTTCCTGGAGGCTCTGAGACTTCCCCTAATAAATTGTTTTTGAAGTAGGGCACAACGGTGAAGAACAAAACGCCGATCGCAAGAAGCGAGCCGTAGAGAAAATCACCGGTTGTATGTCGGAAGATGTAGGTGAACGCGTCGAGCATCAAAATAGCAGAAGCTGCGATCACAGCCAGCCACCAACCTTTCTTCTTACTGACTGCCAGCAGCGGGATGGAGATTACCAGGAGAATTGTCGCTACCCAATTGACCTCGCCATTCCACAAGAACAGCCACATCTTGAAATCATCGTAAAAAGGATAATTGGGGCGGACCATCATTTGCCGTTGGGCGCCAATTCCAATTGTAAAAGCGTGGGTCGCCAGCATCCCGATGAACGTGAGGGCGGCAAAAAGCGTCCATTTGGTTGCTTTTTCAGCCTTGCGCAGGAAAATAAATGCCCAATATCCAGTTAGCCCGATAAATGATATTATCATTGGGATCGGGAAGGAATTCTCTACGAAGCTGACATAAGGTAGGAACATAAAGAACCCGCCAATCGCAGGTAGCGAAAACATGCTCATTGCTAGTGGAAAAGTCCATTCTTCGCCCTTGCGGATTGCCCCGGACACTACAACCAGGGTTGCGCCGGCGACAAAAATAATCGCCCGCCAAGCCGGGTAGAACAGATCAAAAAGTTTAATTCCACTTCTGAATTTTCCTTCCCCTTTCGCAATTACCTCGGTAATGTTCTCTAGTACTCGGCCAAGGGAAGTTTGGATCAGGAATGGGACTAGTGCAATCATCAGCAAACCAATCGCAATTGAGACAATCGACATAATGGTGCGGTTCTTCTGGGGAGTTTTTTGCATAAAGTAGCTCCTTACTTAAAGGTTAATAATAAAATATGCGGTTAATTGTGAAGTTTATCTCATACTGAATCATTTTGCTTTGCTTTAAAGCAAAATCAGGATTGGAAATTATTTTCCAATCCTGATTTATTGGATTTTTAACCTATTTACTGTAAAGGAAATCCAGGTGAATGACAATTCCCAATCAGGGTTGTCAAGTTTTCTTGGGATCTATAGTTGACCAAAAACTCTTTTTTTGATCCACGGAATAACCAGAATTGCAACAAACACTGCGGATAACATTGCACCACGGAGCCATTCTTGCCCGGAGGGGACGTTATAGCGATCTATATAGGTGAGGAACGCTCCAGCAAAAGTAACAATTCCAGCAATCATTCCAGTGTACCAGCCCAGCTCTTTCCGAGCAGCCATGAATCCGATGGTGACAAAGAAGAGCAAAGTTGCAGCGTACATTACAAAACCACCTAGAAAAAGTTCAGGATTACTGTCGGTGGGATTATAGAAAGGTCCTTTGGTGAGGAAGTGACGTACACCATGTTGCGCATTCATGAAGACCATACCACCGACAACCCCCAGAGCCAAGAAAGTAATAACCTGAGCGATTTTGGTTTTAAAATCAGCTTTTTCCGTGAGCAATATGACGAAATAACCCACTAGGCCTACAATCATAATGAATATGGCGGGAGACATACCAGCATCAGGATTTTTGGTTCCTAACGCATCGGTCGCAACGAGTACTAACCAAGGGATTACCATCGTCATGCCGCCCATCGATGGTATCGCCATAATTGTTAATGCCAAAGGACGGGCCCATTTCTTGTCAGCATAAATATCTTTTGCGATCATAAGTAAAGTAGCGCCACCGAAAACAAAAAGGGCGATCCAAACATGGAAGGTTGCTGTTAGTATTCCAACAGGAGTGTCCCAGACACCATTGGGATCTTGAATTTGATTAACCTCAATTAAGCGGTGTAAGGGAGTGCTTAATGCTTTTGCACCGAGATAAGGTGCTGAGATTATCAAAAAGATGCCGATTATTACGGCGACGGTGGTCATTATAAGACGACCTTGTTTAGTGGTTTCGTTTGTCATTTGTTTTCTCCTTTTCAATAATTTAAAAAAACTTCATTTAATAAGATTTTTTAATCATCCAATGGTATACAATTAATATAACAAAAAGGGCGCTTGCTGTCTTTATAAAAGAATAAATTGAGATAAAAGATATGAATGAGCTTGAATCGGTTCTCGATAATTGCCTTAGCTTTTCCAAATTAGCGGTAGAGGATCGTTACGAACTCGCCAACCAGGCTGTCCGGAGGACCTGCCAAAAAGGTGAGTTTATCTGCTGGCAAGGTGAAATCTGGTCAAAAGTGTTAGTCCTGGTCTCTGGCGGTTTGGAATGGTCCATGTTATCTCCACAGGGGAAGCGGCAGGTCGTGTTTCGACTTGAGCCTGTTTGTGCGGTTTGGGGGCATTCGGTTTTTGATCAGAAACCGATGCCAGCGTCACTGGAGGTTATGGAAGACAGCGAGATATATGTTTGGCCCGGTGAAATTATTGTTCCGATTATGTCTCGGAACGTGGAAGCGGTTTGGGACATTACCCTTGAACTAATAACTATGATGAGACAAGTACGTAATATTGTCTATGGATTTGCTTTTCAACCAGTTTCCGGCCGGCTGGCGAGGTTGCTTCTGGAATTTTATCATCCAGCAGATGGTATGTCTGCGGAACGTGATCTTACTTTGGAACAGATGGCTAATTCCGTTGGCACAACAAAGGAACTTGTGAGTAAAACCTTACACCATTTTGCAGACGAAGGAATAATAGAAATTAATCGGATGCAATTTGTTTTTAAGGACATGGAAGGGTTAGAAGAACTGGCCAGCCAGGATTAGGATAACAGTGTGCCAGCCGCGAAGGGGACATAGAATGGATTTGAAATAATAAATTCAAGTGATAAGCTCTCTTGTCTTTGCTTACTTAAATAAAAAAGCAACTCGAAGTCTGTCTGATTCGGGTTGCTTTTTTGTTTATGCGTGAAGGATTATTTATTCAGAGAATTCTTCCAAAAGTCGTTTTTTGAACAGTGGAATTAACATCATAACAACGATGGATAGACTCATCACTGACCCAAGCAGGTAATCTATGGTTGCGTGGCGGACATAGTGAGTAGCTCCGCTGACCAGGCAGCCTACTGCGCCGCCGATCAGAGCCAGGTACCATCCAGATTTATTACGTACACCCAGCTGGTAGATGGCTGCGACCAATAAACCAAAGGAAACCCATAATCCGAGCCACCCGAAAAATGTGATTGAAATGCCTTCAGCAAATAGGGGGCGTTTTGGATGCCCATAAAGGATCCTGAATGCTGCATGACCGTTGGCAAAGTTCTCAGCGGCAGCGACGCCCAGCATCATGAATACGAAAAAGTCGACCAACTTCTGCTTGAAATCTCCTTTATCAGCCAGGAGGATAGCAAAATATGGGATTAATCCGATCATCATGATTATGATTGCCGGTGGGAAACCACCTTCTTTGCTTCCTACAAAATTCATCCAGGGCACGATCATGTACGCTCCGCCCATGGACGGAACAGCCAGACTTAATAAGGCCAGTCCCCGGGACCAGGTTTTCCCTTCGTATAAGGGTTTGGCGATGACCAACAGTGCTATACCTGCGATCGCACTCATTGTTCCCCAGAAAGGATAGAAGAAACTAACCAACCAGGTTGTTAGTGTCAGCAGCGGGGCGCTGGGATTTCCTTCGGCTGTGAATTTGGCGATCCGCTCAATCTGGTAGGTGAGGATCGGATTTACCATCTTGAATGCTGTGAAAGGAACAACGGCAATCATCAGGACTGCGGCTAAGATGACCAGTCCTAGAACGATTTTTTTGGTACCAGGGCTTGTGTTTGGTGACATTTGTTCTCCTTTGATATGATGAATATTGGGATAGATAAAAAAAACTTACTACTCGACCTTATTATTCCTATATAATCAATATACAGACAAGTTTGGATTATTGCCTTGACTTTTATTAATATCAAAATTATTTTCTGGAGGCTGGGTGGCAGATCTTAGCAAAGAATTGTCTGGGAAGGATGTGTTTTCCCGTTTTCCAACCGAAGTGCTGTCCCAATTAGAGGATTATTCCTTGTCACGAAGACTGGAGGAGGGGGAGCATCTTTGCCACCAGGGAGAGGTCTGGCCTTATGTGGTTTATCTTGCTGAAGGGCTGCTGAACTGGTCAATGGTGTCTTCCGGCGGAAAAGAACAGCAGCTCTTTAAAGTTAAATGTGGGGATGTGTTCTGGGCTCATTCTATATTTGACGATCAACCCATGCCGGCATCGCTTTCCGCTGATGGTCAGGTCCTGGCCTATATCTGGTCCAGGGATACTATTCTGCCCTTACTGATGAAATATCCCAGGGCTATGTGGGATATTCCAAAAAAACTAACAGGTATAATGCGCAGCGCCCGGGAGATCATTTATGGCCTGGCATTTCAGCCTGTTGCCAGCCGCCTGGCTGGATATATTTTGGATAATCTTGAATCATCTGGCCAGGATTCCTTTTCGAGGGATATGACTCTGGAAGAAATCGCCAAGGTTTTGGCAACCTCGGCAGAAGTTGTCTGCCGATTGTTGTATCAATTTCAAACGGATGGAATCCTGACGATTACCAGGACCCAAATATCTTTAGAAGACCAGCGCGCCCTTGAGAAACTAAGAACACTCTCGTGAGAAGTTCTATGGAGAAATCATCCTTGTCAGAAAACCAGCTATTTTCGGGATTTTCCCAATTTGATCTGGATCGTTTAATTGATATCAGTATCGAAAAAACTTATCCAAAAGATCAGTGGATCACGCATTATGGATCAGACTGGCCTTATTTGTTCCTGGTTGAACAAGGACAGGTGACCGCGATTAAGGAATCTCCAGAAGGGAGAAGCCTGGTGGTCATCGCACTGGATAAAGACGAGGTGTTCTGGGGGGTGGGATTCTTTAAGGAAGGAACTGGAATGCCGGTAGCGCTGGTTGCCAATCAAGAAACCAAACTCCGGCTTTGGTCAAGAAAAGATCTTGAACCATTCATGATAAATAATGGTCAATTTACCTGGGATTTGGCCCAATTAATGGCTGAGCGCATGATGCTGGCAAGTCGAATTTTAGAAGAATTGGCTTTCCATCCTGTTGCTGGCCGTCTGGCCCATTTGCTCCTATCCCAATTCGAAGACCAATCAGGAGATATTTTATCCCGGGATCTAACCCTGGACGATATGGCTGCCAGGATCGGTTCTACGAGGGAAATGGTCTGCCGCCATCTTTATAATTTTGCGGATAAAGGGGCTATCCAGATCAACCGGACAGAGTTTAAGATCACTGATCAGAGGTTGTTACAGCATTTCGCCGAGAAAGGGAAATAATTATTGTGTAAACGATAAAACAGGGATTGGTTGACTTCACAAAACCCTGTTTTTATTTTCTTATTATGTCAGTCCCCGTTATTTACTCTGAGTATTTTCCTGGCTTGAATTGCCGAACCGTTTTATAGGGTTTCACCTGGTCGCCAACGTTATTTTTCAGAAGCTGGCCAGAGACGTGCATCAGCGTATCGTGATCAAAGTGCGGGAGTTTGACCATGCTGGCCAGGCAGGGATAATGATGGTGCAGCAGCCCCGCTTTCTCTTCCGCTTCATTTGCCGTTAATCCAACCAGCCCCTCAGCCACAAAATGCGCGCAGCCGCAAACTGCATCCCGTTTTACTGTGGCAGATGTGATAGTGGAGGTCTCGGGATCGATTTCCAAATCAAGTTCCGGCTTACCAAAATAGCGGGCAAACTCGGCAATCAGGGGATTATCATAGCTGGCCATTTCAAAGCGGGTAACGCCGTATTCGTTTTCAGTTAAGGAACAGAGCGGTTTGGGCGTAACACAAGCTACGTCCATCGCTTTCAACCATCCATGAAGCTGGTTGTCCAGGCCCCTCGGCAGCCAGGTCTCGTCGTCTACTGCAACCAGAACAGCGCTGGCCCCGGTTCTTTTGGCGATATCCGGGAGTAATTCAGCAGCTCCTTTATGTTCGGCAAAGGACAATAGTAGATCAGAAGCAGGCATTTCGTCAGGTAGGAAATCTTCGGGATCGTCAATGAAAGGAGGAAAAACTGGCGGTGTTTGCCAGGTTTGGATTTCCCACGTATCAGGTCCGTTGGCCTTGATATTCTTAACGTGGCGATTACCGTATTCCCCTGAAATAATAACCAGTATCTTCATTATTCAACTCCTTGAGGGTCGATTATAGTGTCAGTGTCAGCAGCATCAATACTTTGGTCTTGGCAAGAATACTGTGGGGTAGATCAGGCGGGAGGTGAACCCACGTTCCTTCCTGGGCAGTTGTGGATTCTTCACCGAGGGTTAATTCCGCCTGGCCTTGGATAAAATGCAGTACTGCCGGGACCGAAGCGGTATGCTCAGAAAGTTCCTGGCCAGGTTGAAATCCAAACAGGATCGTTTTTATAGATTTGTCTTGATAAACCATCCGGCTGAGAATGCTGTCCGGAGGGAAGTCATCTATCAGATTTTCGATATTTTCAATGTAGACCATTTCATCAACCATAATTCACCATCCAGGATTTTCTGAGTTCGGGTATATCTTCCAGTAATTTTTAGTGTTGTAATTGTACACCAGTATGCAAAGTGGGTGTGTGACTGATGTTACATTCCGTATAGAGAACACTGATGAGCCCTTCTTGATTTATCTAGTAGCATTTTGTACAATGAAATAGAACATTATTGATGTATGGCTGGTCTACGTCCTACCCAGGGAGCAAGTCATGGACACCAACAATGTGAATATCATCAAGGTTTCAGCGACATCCCGGACCTCAGCTGTAGCGGGGGCAATTGCAGGTATTTTTCGTGAGCAGCAGTTTGCAAATGTTCAGGCAATCGGAGCCAGCGCTGTGAATCAGGCAGTAAAGGCCGTAGCATTAGCTCGCAATTACCTGGCTGAGGATGGATATGATGTTGTCAGTATTCCCGAATTTGTCGACGTGGAAATTGACGGCAATGTTCGGACAGCGATCAGGCTGAATGTAGTACAGCGGTGACCTTCTTGATACCACGCCGATGAACCCTTAAAGCCATTTCTATCGGATCTCGAAGAATTGTCCTCTCCCTTGATTCAATCTAATTTTGCCACTCGCGATTTACCTGATACCGAACAAATAAAATTTGCTTGACAATATCGCGCGTGGTAAAATAAAAACACAGCTAAAATACCGGATCCATCCTAAAAGGAAAGCCTTTGGATGGGGTTTGGCATGGATTTAGGGTTCAATTTGGAAGGCTTTTATAACTAATACCCAGATGGACTCTCAGGTAGGAGGTTAATTTAAATGGAGTCTCAAGTTAGTACTTTCAAAACAAAAAAAGGTTTGGCGCAAATGCTGAAAGGCGGCGTCATCATGGATGTTGTAACGGCCGAGCATGCCAAGATCGCTGAAGATGCCGGCGCAGTTGCCGTAATGGCTTTGGAACGGGTCCCTGCTGATATCCGCGCCGATGGCGGAGTTGCCCGGATGAGTGATCCCGAGTTGATCATTCAGATCATGGAAACAGTTTCTATTCCGGTGATGGCCAAAGTCAGGATTGGACACTTTGTGGAAGCTCAGATCCTTCAAGCGCTGGAAGTGGATTATATTGATGAATCCGAGGTTTTAACCCCGGCAGATGAAGCTTATCATATTAATAAACATGCTTTCAAAACCCCCTTTGTTTGCGGTTGCAGAAATCTCGGGGAAGCCTTGCGCCGCATAGGGGAAGGTGCTGCTATGATCCGCACCAAGGGAGAAGCGGGGACGGGTGATGTGGTCGAGGCTGTCCGTCACGCGCGCACAGTTCTTGGAGAGGTAAAAAAGCTCATTAATATGCCGGAAGAAGAGCTGATGACTTTTGCCAAGAATATAGGCGCTCCCTATCAACTCTTGTTAGAGACCAGGGAATTGGGCAGACTCCCGGTAGTTAACTTTGCGGCCGGAGGTATCGCCACGCCGGCAGATGCGGCATTGATGATGCAGCTGGGTGTGGATGGAGTGTTTGTCGGATCAGGTATCTTTAAATCCGGAAACCCGGCCAAACGTGGTGAGGCGATCGTCAAGGCAGTCACCCATTACGAAAATCCAGAAATACTTGCCGAAGTCAGCCGCAACCTGGGAGAACCCATGGTAGGTCGAAATGTGTCCGACCTTGAGGATAACGAACGCCTGGCTGATCGAGGCTGGTAAATCCAGCTAGCCTGAATTCAACAATTATGACAAAAAGAACAACCCGACAGCTGGTTAAGTACGACCAAATCAAGGTGGGTGTTCTGGCGTTGCAGGGTTCGTTCCTAGAACATCTTTATATTCTGCAACGAATTGGTGTGAAAACAACCCAAGTGAGGTTGCCCGAGCAGCTGGAAGACCTGGATGGATTGATCATCCCCGGCGGGGAATCAACTACAATCGGCAAACTGGCTGTTGATTATGGGCTTCTGGAGCCCCTGAAACAATTCGGAAAGAAAAAGGCTATCTGGGGCACGTGTGCCGGTGCGATCTTATTATCGAAAGATGCCCATCGCTCCCAACCACTGCTGGAGTTAATGGATATCACTGTAGATCGAAATGCATTTGGCAGGCAAATAGCCAGTTTTGAAATCGATTTGGATATACCTGCCCTGGAATCTATCTCCCCTGAATCGCGACCCTTCCATGGCGTCTTTATCAGGGCTCCGCTGATCGCTTCTGTTGATGGTGATGGAAAGGTCCTGGCAGCCCTGCCCGACGGGAGAGTTGTTGCTGTCCAGCAAGGTCAATTACTGGCCACGGCCTTTCATCCTGAATTAACCGATGATGATCGGGTGCACCGCTATTTTGTCCAGCTTGCGGGCGAAAATACCATTAATTAAAATTCGAGGAATATGGCGCGAAAAATCATCTGGAGGGATTTAGCTACCCTGGCCCGCTTCAAGAATCAGAAGCTGGTCCTGGATAACTCTTTCCAATATGTATACAACCCGGGTTTGTTTTCTAGTTCACTGCTGTCTCTGGTCTCGTCCGCCAGTGGATTCTATACAGCAGTTGAGCAGCCGAATTCTGACGACACCTCAGTTTTTGTGGGTCAATTATTCCAACCGCCAGGGAGTGTTAGCGCCCGCGTTGTTTTCCTGGCCCCGGGTGATCTCGACCCCCATCCCGCCTTTGGAAGAGTGTTTTCTCAGCTGTCAAATGCAGCTGGTGAGCGGGGAGCGCTTCAGATCAGAGCTGAAGTAAACGACAATTCATTTGGAGAGGAAATTCTTTACCTGGCAGGGTTTCGTCCCTATGCCGAACAGCAGATTTGGAAACTTCCCCGGAGAATTGTCTTCGGAACCGGAAAGAAAGCCTGGATTCCGGTAACAAAAGATACCTCAGCGCTGGCGGAATCTTTTTACCAGCGGATCCTGCCCGGGCAGATCCAGCGAGTGGAACCCCCGCCTGTTTCCCCGGATATTCAGGGTTTGATCAGCTGGAAAGATGGCAAGGTGGTTGGTTTTGCAGCAGCACAATTTGGCCCAAAGGGCATCTTGGTGGATCTGCTGATGGCTCCGGAAATAGACCTGGTCGATGAATATTTGAGTGCATTGCTCTTCCACCTNCCGTATCGGAATACCCGGGATGTGTATTTACGAGTCCGTTCTTATCAGCAGCAGCTTTCATCAGCGCTGGAAAGGGTCGAAGCACAGGCTGGCCCGAAGCAAAAAGCTGTGGTGAAAAGACTGACCGTCCACTATAATGCCAAACAGACCTTCCGCGTCCAGGGATTTGAAAAACAACCAGATATAACAACACCGATATCTAATTCAGAGATCAAGAATTAAGAATATGTCAAATCATAGAATAACCGATAACCTGGATTCATTCTTTGAAGTACTTCCTCCTGCCATCAGCCAGGCCATTTCCGATAATGGGAAGAATGCGGATCTGATTGAAATCATCCTTGATTTGGGTAGGGTGCCTACAGCGAGATTCGTTGATGATGAAGTAGACCTGTCTCAAGAAGAGGTGACCAAAAGCGACATTAAATATGTTGTTAACCGGATCGGAAATTTTGATGCTGATAACCGGGCCGGTTTACCACGCACCTTGCACAGAATTGCCGCCATTCGCAACAGGATTGGCAAGATCGTTGGCCTTACCTGTCGTGTTGGTCGTGCAGTGTACGGTACAACTGATATCGTTAAAGACCTGATCGAAAGTGGCAGAAGCTTACTGATCCTGGGGCGTCCCGGGGTTGGAAAAACTACCATGCTGCGGGAGGCAGCCAGGATCCTGGCCGAGAATAAACGGGTAGTGATTGTAGACACTTCCAATGAAATTGCCGGAGATGGCGATGTCCCTCATCCGGCAATAGGCAAAGCCCGAAGAATGCAGGTTGCGCAACCGTCCCAGCAGCATGAGGTAATGATAGAAGCGGTTGAAAACCATAACCCTGAAGTGATCGTCATTGATGAAATCGGCCGGGAACTTGAAGCCCAGGCAGCCCGTACGATTGCGGAACGAGGTGTTCAGTTGATCGGGACGGCTCACGGCAACACCCTGGATAATTTACTGATCAATCCTACTCTGTCTGACCTGGTGGGAGGTATAGAAGCAGTTACCCTGTCTGATGAAGAAGCCAAACGGCGCGGTACTCAGAAGACGGTCCTTGAACGGCGTTCAAATCCCACCTTCCACATGCTGGTGGAAATTCAAACAAGGGACAGAGTTGCCATTCACCAGGATGTGGCAATAGCGGTGGACTCTCTGCTGCGGGATGCCCCGCTTATTCCTGAGGTCAGGTCCCGAACATCTGAGGGGAAGATTACCATTAAAAAAACATCCAGCAAACCCGTCATGCAAAGTGTCGGATTAGACCCGATCCCGGATGAAGGATTTGCTTTCAGTGGGGATTTTTGGAAGCCAGACCAGGAAGATCTGGAATCTTTACCAATATTTACTTATGGTGTGGCACGAGACCGAATGTTAAAGGCAGCTCGTAATTTGAATGTTCCGGTCACAATAGAAAAACAAATCAAGGATGCCCGGATCGCCGTGACCTTAAAACATCATTACAGAGATAACCCCAAATCTATTGCCGAAGCTGAAGAATTGGGATTGCCGATCTATGTGCTGCGTTCAAATACCATCAACCGTATGGAACATTTATTAGAAGACATCTTCAATTTAAAGAAGGGAACGCTTTCCAAATCTGACGAGAAGGCCCTTCAGCAAACCCAGGGAGCTATTCAGGCAGTATTGAGTGGAGAACGATGGGTAGAGCTTCCCCCCGCATCATCAAATATTCGCCGACTGCAGCATCAGATGGTCACCCAGGCAAATCTAGTTTCTCATTCCTATGGGAAGGATCCTAAACGGCGGGTGCGGATCTCCCGGGAAGATATCTAACATATCGTAGATGTTGAATCCACTCTGAAGACTATGAGATCTATGGAAAATAAACCAGGAAAATTTATCACTTTTGAAGGACCGGATGGCAGCGGTAAAACTGCCCAGCTGGATATTCTGGCTGATGAATTCATCCAGGCGGGGTATCCGATCCTNCGGACCAGGGAACCTGGAGGAACACCTATTGGCGATCAGATCCGGGCGACACTGCTTGATCTTAAGAACACGGCAATGATAGATCGCGCAGAAGCGCTTTTATATCAGGCGGCCCGGGCCCAATTGGTCTACGAGATCATCCAACCCCACCTTGCCAAGGGGGGAGTTGTGATAAGCGATCGCTACGCGGATTCAACCCTGGCCTACCAGGGTTACGGACATCAAAATACTGTTGCCTCACTGGAAGGCATAATCAACTATGCTACAGGAGGTTTGGTCCCGGATCTGACAATCCTGCTGGATCTTGCTCCTGAAGTTGGATTACAGCGCCGGATGGACGCCGGAGGGTTTAACCGGTTGGATTCGTACGATATAGATTTTCATCATCGGGTCAGGACAGGATATCTGGAATTGGTAAAGGCCGATCCGCTGCGATGGGTGGTTGTTAATGCTGACCGTCCATTTGGCGAGGTACAGACCGAAATTAGGTCTATTCTTCAAAATTATCTAAATAACTGGGGGTATTGATACAGGTGAAATATGCTGGCGGCAGGTCCAGGTTATAGATCAAAATCCGATTCAGCCCCGCCACTATCCGACCCAAGGTCCGGGATATCTCTTTCGATCTCCTCGGGTGAATGCCCTTTTTCAAGGCGGTCTACAACCTCATCAAATTCTGCGCCCATATCCTCCCCCAGCTCCTGGCTCATTTGGCGCATCATTCTTCCCAAAGTCTGTGGATCGTCGTCCAGACCGGCTAATTGGGCTGGGTCCGCCATAGATTCTATTCGGTCACCATCGGATCGAGTCACGCGAACAGGTTTGATGATTCGTTTTAAATTGGATTGACCACATGCCGGGCAGGAAATCGCGCTGGACCCATATTCCTGATAAGAAAGGAATATTTCAAATTTGTGGTTACAATCTATACAACGGTATTCATAATTTGGCATAATGCTTTCCGGGGAAAGAGAGATCCGTTTTTCACCCCCCATTATACTGGATAAGGAATTTTGATAATGACATTTGAAACAACCATCTCCCCCTTCGTTTTGGAACCGCCCAACCCCCTGTTGATCGTGATTTCTGGACCCTCAGGTGTGGGGAAGGATTCGGTGCTTGAGGAAATGAAAACACGGGGCTTGCCCTTCCATTTTGTGATTACGGCCACGACCCGCTCTCCCCGTCCAGATGAAAAGGATGGTGTAGATTATTTCTTCCTTTCTCAGGACGAATTTGCCAGAATGATCGACGAAGGGGAGTTGCTGGAATATGCAGTTGTTTACCAAGATTACAAAGGTATCCCAAAGTCCCAGGTAAGGAAGGCGTTGGCGAGTGGGAAGAATGTGATTATGCGTATTGATGTCCAAGGGGCGGAAACAGTCAGAAAATTGGCCAAGGATGCCCTGATGATCTTCCTGACGCCACAAAACGAGGAAGAGCTCATCGCTCGTCTCCAGAATAGAAATACCGAGGACAACGAAAGCCTAAAACTGAGAATTGCCACCACCCGTCAGGAATATAACAAGATCGATCTGTTTGATTATATTGTCGTTAATAAAGATGAACAACTTTCGATAACTGTGGATATGATCGAGGCAATTATCAAGGCAGAACAGCAGCGAGTCCACCAACGAGTTGTAGAATTATGAACCAGAACCCTTTATCCGTTTCACAAGATCGCCAATCTTATAAAAATCGCCTGATCTCAACAATCCTTGCTGATTTTAACCAGCAATATGGGCTGGATCTTTCTCAGGACCCTGCTGCTCTGGAGCGCATCTCTGAGGCGATAGACCAGGCGGTACTGGATTTGGAAACCAATCCAGTGGTGGAAATAAACCTGCCCTATATCAGCGCCAATCAAGCAGGCCCGATCCATTTACGGAGGATTATCAGCCGAAATGTGAGTTCCAGTTCATCCGGAATGGTTGATGTTGAGGGAGAGAAAGTCCCGGTTCAGGGAACTTCAAACCAGCGAGTGAAAATCCAGCTCCCGGAAAGAAAGCCTTATATCACGATCGCTTTGCTGGTCATTATGGCAGTCTTTTATGCCCTGCAATGGTTTACGGATCTTGTATTTGGATACGATCTGCTGGCGATCTACGGCATGAAATCCAACGAATTGATCATTGCCGGAGAATACTGGCGCCTGGTAACAGCGATGTTCCTTCATGGATCTATCATTCACCTGGGATTCAATTTATATGCCCTGTATATTCTGGGCAGGAGGGTGGAACGGTTTTTTGGATCTTTCCGATTCCTGGCCCTGTTTTTGATTGCGGGTATTGCAGGAAATCTTTTTTCATTTGCTTTTACTGAGGCGCCATCCCTGGGGTCCTCCACGGCAATCTTTGGTCTGCTGGGCGCTGAAGGTGTTTTCATTTACCAGCACCGGAAACTCTTTGGGGAACAATTCAAGGTGGCTTTGCGCCAGATAATCCAGGTGGCAGTGGGCAACCTGGTGATCGGCTGGATGATTCCGGGTATTGATAATATGGGACACATCGGTGGTTTAATTGGCGGAGCACTCTATGCTTGGTTTAGTGGACCAAAGTTCACGATAGCAAACTCGCCTCCTGAATTTCGTCTCGAAGATCAGCGCCCTGAAGAGAAAGCCCTGTACGCCTTTTTTGCGCTGCTGATCTTAATTATCTGCTTGGTTGTTTGGATTATCTTTTCCAGAACCTGAATCTTGCCACATCCACCTCGCTCATTTGCCTGGGACTATTTCTTCTCACACATGTCAGCGATAAGCCGCGTCATTGACTGTGCTATGGCCATCTGGTAAAATCTTCCGGCATCTTTTGCGTTGTACCCTTGGCATTAGACGTAACCTATTCATTAGTAAGGAGAAAGGGCTAGATACCATGAAAGTTCTATTACTCGAAGATATTTATAAATTGGGCCGTGCCGGAGATGTCAAGAAAGTGGCTCCCGGATACGCCCGCAATTATTTGATGCCCCAGGGAATGGCCGTATTGGCAACCCCTGGTGCGGTCAAACAATCCGGACGGATCAAAAAACAAGGCGAAGTCATAAGAGCCAAAGTCAATCAGGAGCTTGGTGGAGTTGCTGAACAGTTGGCAGGTAAACGTTTTACCTTTGCTGCCAAAGCCAGTGAAACCCGCCGGTTGTACGGCTCCATCAACACCCAGATGATCGCAGAGATTGTCAGTGAGGAGATCGGAGTAACTGTCCTGGCGAAACAGATTGAATCCCAGCCCCTGCGCATGATCGGAAAATATGACATTGCTGTTCGCCTGACCATTGACCTGATTCCCGAGATCGAAATCATCGTTCACCGCGAAGGTGAATCCCCCGAATCCGCACTTGAGGAAGAAGAGAAGGAAGCCCTGATGGCTGAAGAAGCCCTGGCTGAATTCCTGGAAGAAGAGAGTGCTGAAGCTGAGGCAGAAGATGCCGACGCTGATCAGGAACCAATCGCGGAAGCTGAGGCAGAATATGCCAGCACTGACGATGAACCGACCACAGAAGAAGATGTCGAAGAACAGGATGAGGAAGAAGCAGCAGAAGAAACTGCTTAGTACATTCTTTATTGCTTGATATCAAAACCGGTCTGGGATCAGCAGCACAGCTGGCCAGGCCGGTCTTTGTATTGACCTATGCCCGATCAAAATCGAACGGTTGGAGAGATTCTAAAAACTGCTAGAGAGGAACAAGGTTTATCTCTGGAAGAAATTTCCCTGTTAACCAAAGTAAACCTAAAGTATCTTTCGGCAATTGAAGCGGATAATTGGGATGTACTACCCTCCATTGTCCAGCAAAAGGGATTTGTGCGTACTTATGCCCGGGTCCTTGAAATCGCCCCCGGACCGCTCCTGGGTCAGCTGCGGCCAATTATTCAGGAAGATGATCTGAAGGCGGAACCAGCACCTCCTGATGTTCCGGATTCGCGCCCGGCAGCAGAACAGCATCCTCTGGAAGAAATCGGATCGATCCTAAAAGCTCAGCGGGAACACCTGGGGTTCACCATACCCAATGTCGAAGACCAGATATTCATTCCAGAAAGATACTTAATCGCTATCGAAAACGGCAGCCTGGAGGAATTACCATCCACGGTCCAGGGAAAAGGCATGGTCAAGAATTTTGCCCAATTTCTGGGGCTGGACCCTGAGCCCTTATTATTGGGTTATGCGGATGTTCTGCAAAAACGCCTGGCTAAATCACGAGAAGGAATCCCGGATGTCAAAACCTCCTCACCTCTCCAGGTCAGTATTAAGAGGTTTCTGGCCAGCCCAACGATTTTATGGGTCGGTGTGGTGATCTTGATCGGCAGTATTACCCTCTGGGCAGGGACATTGATATTTGGCGCAGGAGGATCCTTGGCAGAAGCAACAGCTACCATTCCAGGTGTGTCGGATATACTGCTTCCCACCTCAACACATTCAGCCACTCCAGAGGCGCCTATCTCCACGCTGAGTGAAATTGAAGTGGATATCACTCCCACACTTGAGGGAGATGAAATTACAGGCGATAATGCAGAAGCTACACCAACGCCAGGAATAACAGGAAATGAAAAAGTCCAGGTTCAGTTGATCATCCTCCAGCGCACCTGGGTAAGAGTAATAGTAGATAACATTCTGGCGTACGAAGGTAGGCTGCTGCCAGGAAGTGTCAAGCTGTTTGGGGGTGAACTGAGTATTGAGGTCCTGACAGGGAATGCAGCTGGTGTTGAAATAATTTATAACCAGCGGGATCTGGGTGCTATGGGACTCTACGGCGAGGTAATTGACCGCGTATTCACAGCCGAGGGTATAGCTACGCCTACTCCTACCATTACAGCGACCCCAACCCCATCTGATACGCCGGAAGCGAGCATTACTCCTACGCCAACCGCTACCCAGGAACCGGAGTAAGTTCACTCCATTGAATAACTCTATGAAAAAGAATTCCTTTTATCTGGTATCACTCGGCTGTGCAAAGAATACGGTCGATTCAAATTCCATGGCCCAACTGCTGCAGCAGGATGGGTATGAGGCAGTGAATGACCCCTCTGCGGCGGATATTGTCCTGGTAAATACCTGTGGCTTCATCGAGCCAGCCCGCGAGGAATCTTACGCGATCCTGAATGAATTAGCACAAGGGAAGACAGACAACCAGCTCTTAATCGCGGCAGGATGCCTGACCCAGCGCTACGGCAAGGAAGTCCTCGAAAAGGTATCAGGGATTGATGGTCTGTTAGGGACCCGGCGCTGGATGGACATTCTACAGGTTGTTAGGAAATTGCGCTCAGATGGACATCCCCAACCTTTATATCACCTTCCAGAAGCTGCCGTTGTCGGTCAGAGTCCCGAGGGAATCCTGGGAGCCTTTTATCAGGGCGGCAGCGCGTATCTAAAGGTAGCGGATGGCTGCCGACGGCCCTGCGCTTTTTGCGCGATACCCTCGATCAAGGGACCTTTATCAAGCCGTCCCTTGGAGGAAATCCTGGAAGATGCCCGCGCCCTGCAGTCCCGCGGAGTCCGTGAAATTAACTTGATCGCCCAGGACACAACGGATTACGGTCACGATCTGGGCTTAAAAGAAGGGTTAGCGCATTTATTGGAGGCTTTGGTAAAAGAAGCTCCGGATGTGAATTGGTTCCGTATTTTGTACGCATACCCAGGATATATCACGGATCGATTGATTGATGTGATGGCTAACTCAAAACAGATCCTGCCCTATATTGACATTCCCCTGCAGCATGCTGACCCCGATATCCTGAAAAAGATGCGCCGGCCCGCAAACATGGATTGGGTTTACGGCACTGTTGAAAAACTCCGGAACAAAATGCCCGATCTGGCCCTGCGAACTACTTTTATAGTGGGTTATCCCGGGGAGACAGACCTGGCTTTCCAGAAGTTGGTGGATTTTGTAGAGGAGATGCGATTTGATCGGGTTGGCACTTTTAAGTTTTCGTTTGAGCCCGGCACTACATCCGAGGTTTACGGAGATCCGGTTCCGCCACAAGTTAAAGAGGAACGCCAGGAAATATTAATGCTTAAACAACAGGAGATTTCCCTTCAGATCAACCAGGCGTTAATTGGGAAATCAGTGGATGTTTTGATCGAGGGACAGGGTGAAGTCGAAGGATCCAGTGAGGTAATTTCCCTTGGACGCAGTTACCGGGATGCGCCAGAGATTGATGGTATGGTAATTGTGGAAGGTGCCCTACCGGAAGGAGAGATTGTCCCTGTAAAGATAACCGGCGCGATGGTTTATGACCTTACCGCTGTTCCGCTCCAATAGAAAAAAGTAAAGTAAATAGACAGACTGGAAAATTACAAATGATTAGTTTGAGTGATGAAAGAGTTGAATTTGCGCTGCGAGCCGTCCAGCAGGCTGCCTCTCTGGCAGCAAATATTCAGGGAGAGATGGTTTCCGAAGCACTTACCAAGGATGACCGTTCTCCAGTTACTGTAGCGGACTTTGCAGCCCAGGCAGTGGTTGGATATCTGCTCGAGGATACGTTTCCGGGGGTTCTCCTGGTTGGCGAAGAAGCATCCGCCGTCCTACGGTCCCCCGAAGAACGAGGCACGCTGGAGAAAATAACTGCATTTATGCAGCGAGTTATCCCTGGGGTCAGGGCTGAAGAGGTCTGCGACCTGATTGATCGGGGAGTGGATGAGCCTGGAGAGAATTACTGGACGCTGGATCCCATTGACGGCACGAAAGGATTTTTGCGGGGCGCTCAGTATGCTACCGCCCTGGCATATGTAGAAAGTGGAATAGTGCAGCTTGGAGCGCTTGGATGTCCAAATATTACTCCTGACCTCCAGGAAAAAATCGGCGGAGAAGGATCCCTGCTGATCGCCCAGCGGGGTGAGGGCAGCTGGATAAGCACATTAAGCGGTAAGATCAGAGAGGAAAATTTCTCCCGCTTGTTTGTATCCAGTCAATCTGATCCAGCCCGGGGTCGCCTGATGCGATCCTTTGAATCCGGACATACCAATACCACCTTAATCGATGAATTTCAAAGGGAACTGGGCGGAGATGCAGATCCAGTGCGGATGGACAGCCAGGTGAAATATGCCCTGTTGGCTTCTGGAGAAGGTGAGATATACTTGCGCTTGTTATCCCCGGACCGAATGGATTACCGGGAGAAGATCTGGGATCAGGCAGCCGGTTCGATCGTTGTTGAAGAAGCTGGTGGCATGGTTACTGACCTGGATGGAAAAGCCCTTGATTTTTCCCGGGGCCGAACCCTTAAGGACAATCGGGGCATCTGTGCCAGTAATGGTCAGCTTCATAATAAGGCTTTGGCAGTGCTAAAAAAAGTTAACGCCTGATCTGGAAATCCGGGAAGTAGGTGAAGGAGATTGTTTTGGCAGAAATAAAATATCCCCGCAGAATATTAATCCGATCCTCTCTTAAGGGGTTGATCAGTGCCGCGCTGCACACCCTTTCAGATTTTGAAGTAATTGGTGCAGAAAATATTCCCGAGAAAGGACCATTGATCCTAGCGGCCAATCATTTCAGCTTCGCGGATTCTGTTGCGATGCTGCATATTGCCCCAGCATCTATTGAAATGTTCTCAGGGGCAAACCCGGCATTCACTCCCTGGTGGGGGAAGTTGTTACCCCGCCTATGGGGCGTTTTGTATGTTTATAGGGGCACCGGTTCCCGCCAGGCGATCAGGGATGCAGAATCGATATTAAAACAGAACGGTTTCTTCGGGATTTTTCCAGAGGGAGGAGCCTGGGCCGAGATGATCCGTCCCGCTCGTCCGGGAGCTGCCTATTTAGCAGCTAAAACTGGGGCTCCCATACTGCCGGTTGGTTTTACCGGGTTCAACGAGGTTTTACCAATAAGGTTCCGGGACCAGAGCAAAGTAACCATTCGGGTTGGAAAGCCTTACCAGCCAGCACCTGTAACAGGGAGGGGGCGGGAGCGCCGCCAGCAGCTTGATGAACTGGGGGATCGGATCATGAAAGAGATCGCCGACCTTCTTCCTGATCATTTGCGCGGCAAGTTTTCAAACGACCCAGCGGTGCGCGAACGCGCCAAAGAAGTGGAAACCTACCCCTGGGAAAAAGCTTCCTGGGATGAGGTCTAAATTCCCATCTCAAAACTTTTGAAGCAAATTGACTAAATAGTAAACACCTGTCAGCCCCAGGAAACTGAGTATTGATGTCAGGCTGACTATCCCCGCTGTTTCAGTGACCTTATAGTCATACCGTTCAGCAAATACTACCAGGGATATAGCGGCTGGCATGCTGTTCTCCAGCAGCAGAAACTGATCGATTTCCCCTCCACCAGGAAGGAAAACTCGGATCGTGATCCAGGCGATCAAAGGCAGTGCCAGCATCCGGAACAGGGAATAGGGCAGGGCTTCACGGACGCTTATAAGTGAGAAGCGGTCATATATGAACATACCCAGGACAAAGATCGCAATCGCGCTGGCAGTTTGGCCCACGAGTGTAAAGGAAAAATCAAGAAAAGATAGTTTGATCCCCGCCAGGGAGAAAGTCATTCCCAGAAGAATGGACAGTATCAGCGGGTTTTTAAATATCTTGCCTAAGAAACCCCCGCTTTTCTTCTTTTGATTGGCATATTCCAGCAAAGAAAGAGTGGTTATGATGCCCAAAACACCTAAAACTGAGGCGGCGACGATGGAGTGTTCCAGCCATTTCCCACCCTGAAAGGTCTCAAAAAAAGCAATTCCAAAAAAGGCATAACTCCCAAAACTAATTGATAGACTCAGCAGGATATAGGTATCTTTCTTAATCAGGCGAGCCCATTTCAGGACCAATAGGAAGACCAGCAATGTTGCGGTAGGCAGCAGCGAACCCAATACAAGCTGGGGTTTGAGGTTCAGAAGATCCAGGTTTGAGATCTTCACAAAGAACAGGGCTGGCAGACCAAAATAATACACAAAAGAGGACAGGGTTTTGGCATGTTCGGCCTGGAAGATCCCGAATTTCCGGCTCAGGATTCCCAGAGTGACGATGATTAATATCGCGAATAAACTGGTCAGTACTTCCATATGATGACACTTAATCGAGGATAAATTAATAATTTAAAACCATTATACCTGTCTAGACAACTCCCCCTTAGTATTGTTGGCAACTCTAATGTTCCTCTTAGAAAGGGTGGGTGTCTACCATTCCTTGATCCTCACAACTATCTCTCCAGTACCATCTCTGTTCACCCATTCAATTCATGTATAATGGTTTCATGTCCAATTTTCGATTCTTCCATCCCATCGTGGTCCGCTATGGGGATATTGATCCCCAGGGACATGTCAATAATGCCGCCTTCCTTACCTATCTTGAACATGCCAGGGTTGCCTATGTACGGCACCTGGGATTGTGGGACGGCAATTCTTTTCTTGAAATTGGAATCATCCTGGCCCGGATAGAATTGGATTATAAAGAACCGATTCTGTTGACAGATGCAGTGGAAGTGGGGCTGCGAACGTCCCGCCTAGGCAATAAAAGCCTGGATATGGAATATTTGATCCGGGAATTCAACACCGGCCAAGTCTTTGCTGAGGCGAAAACAGTCCAGGTGGCCTATGATTACCAGAAGGGGATTACCATTCCCATACAGGATAGCTGGCGAAAAACTCTCCAGAACTTCGAAGAACTAGACTAACCTATAAAAGGTGACTCATGATAAAACTGCCTGAAATCGACCAGAAATTTTTGATCTCTCTGCTCCAGGAATTATTGGCCATTCCCAGTCCTACCGGATTTACCGAAGAAGCCATCACCTATCTGGAAGGAAGATTGACAGAGTTTCCATTCCTGAATTTCCATAAAACAACCAAGGGTGCCCTGGTTGCCAATTGGACCGGAGATCTAAAAACATCCCTGCGGGGTCTTACGGCTCATGTGGACACCCTGGGGGCAATGGTGAAGGAGATCAAAAGCAACGGCCGCCTGAAATTATCTCAACTGGGTGGTTATGCCTGGAATACGATCGAGGGAGAAGGCTGCACAGTATTTGCCAATGGCGGCGATCCGATCCGGGGAGCGATCCTGTTAAATAAAGCCTCCGGCCATGTTCATTCCAAAGAAGTCAGCACTACTGAACGATCAGCAGCCAGCATGGAAGTGAGGCTGGATATTATCAGCAGCTCTGCGGACGAGACACGCGGGGCGGGGATCGAGGTGGGAGATTTTGTAGCCTTTGATACTCGAACAGAATCCAACCAGGGTTTTATCCGATCCAGGCACCTGGACGATAAAGCCTGTGTGGCCTGTGTGTTGGCTGCTGTGCAAGCTATGGTCAGCGCCGATCTTCAGCCGGCCCAGGATACAGTTTTCCATTTCAGCAACTATGAAGAAGTGGGACATGGCGCGGCAGCCGGTTTTCCAGATGGGTTGAAGGAACTGGTAGCCGTCGATATGGCGGCGATTGGCACAGGACAAACCTCGGATGAATTCCATGCCACGTTATGTGTAAAAGATTCAGGAGGGCCCTATCATCACGGGCTCAGCCAGCGTTTACGATCCCTGGCTGACGAGTATGAGATTCCACATAAAGTGGATATCTATCCATATTATGGCTCAGATGGTGAAGCTTTTTGGCGAGCCGGAGGTGATGTTGCGGTTGCTTTGATCGGGCCCGGTGTGGACGCTTCCCATAATTATGAGCGCACGCATATTGATGCCCTGATTGCGACCATAAAGTGGATCATGGCCTATCTTTTGAACTAATTCTGTGCTGATGGGATAGAAAAGTGTCATTAATTGACTATAAAGCGGCCCGAAAACGCATGGTGGATGGACAGATAGCTATCCGGGGTATTACATCCCCTGATGTCCTTAAAGCATTCCTGGAGGTACCCCGCCATCATTTTGTCCCGAAAAACCAACAGGTCCATGCCTACCAGGATAGCCCCCTTCCTATTGGTTTGGGGCAAACGATATCCCAGCCCTATATTGCTGCATATATGACCGATATACTCCAATTGACTGGAGAGGAACGGGTGCTGGAAATAGGAACCGGTTCCGGGTACCAGGCTGCCATTCTTGGAATGCTGGCTAATGAAATCCATACGATTGAAAGACATCCATTTCTAGCTGATAAAGCTGCCCGGCTGTTGCAGAGTCTGGGATATGCTAATGTTAGGGTGCACGAGGGAGATGGTACCCAGGGATTGCCTGAGTTCGCTCCTTTCCAGGCGATTATGGTAACAGCGGCTGCACCTGAAGTCCCCACTCCATTATTGGATCAGTTGGGGGATGGCGGTCGGCTGGTGATGCCAGTGGGTGGCAGAGGCGGACAGGTGCTGCTGTTATACAGGCGCGATGGAGATGAGTTTAACAGAGAGGATCTGGTTCCGGTCGCTTTTGTTCCTCTGATCGGTGAGCATGGTTGGGAGAGAGAGTAATAGAAGAGATAATCCACATGGGGTGACATGCGGGCAACCAATTTTAATGAACGGAGTTTTAAACAAAAGGGCGACTCATTGAGTCGCCCTTTATATTATTTGTCAATTAAATCGAGTTTTTAGAGGTAGTTAATTGTCGCTAGTACAACAGGCCGTTTCTTTGTTTTACTGTACAGGAATGATCGAATCGATTGCACTAGATTATTGTGCAGGTCGCCCTGTGTTTTTCCAACAATCTCCTCGATCTTCTTGCGGGTTTGCTCAATCAGGTCATCCTCGTCATGTTTGTATACAAAACCACGGGAGATGATCTCCACCTCTTCGTGCAATTTGCCATTGCGGTCTAATACCATGCTAATCAGCACCACCCCATCCTGGGATAGCTGTTCTCTTTCTCTGACAACTGAGGGGCCGATCTCTCCCACCCGGGATCCATCCACAAAGACATAACTTCCAGGTATGCGGTCCTTGATCTGCAGCTTGTCATCCTCGAATTCAATGATCTGCCCGTTCTCAATGACCAGAACGTTTTCCATCGGGAAGCCGGACTCTTCAGCTAAAAAGGCATGCTGTTTGAGATGTCTCAATTCACCATGGATGGGGATCAGGTATTTTGGATTGACCATATTGAGCATCAACTTCATTTCATCCTGGTTGGCGTGACCGGAAACATGCACACCGCCCGCGATGGGCTCATAAAGCACGTTAGCTCCCTTGCGGAAAAGCGAGTTGATGGTTTTAAATACAGTTTCCTCATTGCCGGGTATGGCATGGGAGGAAAGCACAATGGTGTCATCCTTGATAAGCTGGAACTGTTTATTCGTTCCCCGGGCCAACCTGCCCATAATGGAGTAGGGTTCCCCTTGAGAGCCGGTTGCCATTAGAACAACATCTTTCGGTTTCATATTCAAGGCTTCTTCGATGCCCACTTCCAGATCAGAGGGAATTTCCAGGTAGCCCAATTTTTTGGCCATCTTGGAATTCTGTTTCATGCTGCGGCCCACAAAGGCGATCTTTCGCCCGTGGTGTTCGGCTGCGTCTATAACCTGCTGCATTCGGGATACCAGCGAGGCGAACGAAGCAACAATGATGCGGCCTGGTGCATTGCGGAACACTTTGTCCAGGGAATCATTGATCACCATTTCTGATGGTGTCCAGCCTAATTTGTCTGCATTGGTGGAATCGGCCAGCAGGGCCAAAACACCCCTGCCAGAAAATTCAGCCAGTTTGGAAAAATCTGTTGGCCAGCCGTCCACTGGAGTGGGGTCGAATTTGTAGTCTCCAGTATGGACTATCAGGCCATCCGGGCAGGTGATGCCCAGGCCGACACTGTCAGGAATGGAGTGGCAGACATGGAAAAACTCCACTTCAAAGGGACCAATAGTGGCACTCTCGCCGGCGTGAACGGTGTTGATAGTTGTTTTTTCCAGCAAGCCTTTTTCTGACAGGTTGACTTCGATCAAACCCCTAGTCAACGGTGTGGCATACAGAGGTATGTTGAGTTCTTCCAGAACATGACCGATGGCGCCCCAATGGTCCATATGACCGTGGGTAATTACCATGCCTCTAATCAGGTCTTTATTCTTCTTGAGATATTCAAAATCCGGGATAATGTAATCAATTCCCAGCATCTCATTATCAGGAAACATCAATCCGGCATCTACGATGAGAATGTTCTTCCCATATTCGTAGACCATCATATTTTTCCCGACTTCCCCCAAACCTCCCAGGGGAATAATCCTTAGTTTGTTTTTACTCATTTTTTTCCTTCAATTTTCTCTCAGTCTGAAAACTTCTTTCAGCGAGAGTTATTAGTCTAATAAAAAATACCCGGACGGTTAAACCGGCCGGGCAGTGCTTTTTGAACCTATTAAATTTTATATCTTGCGATAAAACCTAAATAATCTTCGTAGAGCAATGTTGCTGTTGGATATATCCACCAGCCGGGTGTTTCTTTTCTTGAAACAGGGCACATTTTAGCACGGAAATCAGGTTTTGTCAAAAGGGTCTTCTTCCCTTGGTGCCCATTTGGATCCAATAGATTATTGGACATAGAATATCCTGTAAATGACCCCAAGTTTATCATCGGACAAGAACAGGTCCCCACCTGGCCCCTGGATCAGGTCGGTTGGCGCGCCCCAGGGGATTCCATCATCTCCTAGCCAGCCTACCGCAAAATCCAGAACTGGCCCTTTTTCTCCTCCTCCCAAAAGGATCCGGACTATTTTATAGCCGCTTGCCTGAGCTCCCTCTCCGGTACCGTGCAAGGCGACTAATATATCCCCGNCGTAATTTTCAGGAAATTGATCGCCTGTGTAAAATTCCAGACCATATGGCGCACTCCGGGCTTCCAGTTCAAAAACCGGATTTAATAATCCCTCCCCGCAGGAATCATT
>JGI24024J18818_10000042_pt1 | contig 31725 bp, 49 predicted proteins | sample Cruoilmetagenom2_FD_18818 | JGI IMG/M metagenome (IMG submission 18818) | reverse complement strand
TAGCTTGCAAGTGCAACATATTAATTGATTGATTGATAATGATATAAGTTGATATACAATCAATCAATCAATTGATATACAATCAATCAATCAATCAATTGGTGCATATACACAAAACCGACCGATTGATTGATTGATTGACGCCAGGGCTACCACCCCCCGCAACAAATTTTTATAATTTTAAGTTTTCATAATAATATAGTACGTTTAGGGGAGAAATGGCCCATTATCCAAAAATACGTTTTTTTATAAGCTCAAAAAAGTAACGTATTATAGCCCAAAATAACCCATTTTAAGGTCAAATAACGTCTTTTTAGTTAGTTTAGGTGCTTATGGTGGGATATGTGGAGATTTAGCAGAAACTGCCGTGGAGGGTCTTAATCGTTGTTTGCGTGACGTGGACGGAAAGAAAAAGCCCTAATTGGAGTCCAAAATTAGGGCCGTAAGTAATGATATAATGAAAACGAACCAAAAGTGAGTATGTTACCTAAAAAAAAACACTTTGGTACGTTTTTAATTGGAATATATGATTAGTACCATTAGTAGGACGGAATACCACGCTATTATTACGCTATAACGAATCATAGTGAGTATGTTCCTCATGATATACCATTACCTTCACTGTCACCTTTGGGTTCGTCATCTTCATCAAAGGTTAGTGCTATTTGCCTTATATCGGGAAACATCATACCATAATGCTTTTCCAAGACTATCTTCATAGCTTTAGTTCTTGCTTCATTGCTATTATCAGCTTCAACATCCAATTCACACATTCCACTGATTTGATATATATGTATATGGAAACTTCGTTGACTTTGACTCATTTCTTTTTATAACCTCCTGGCATTTGAATTGTCTTGTGGGTTCCATCAAAGGTATGGGTTAGTTCTTCAGAATAGGCTGATTCATTGTCTTCTTCGTCATATGCGGTTGCTGCGAAATAATAGGTTTTGCCTTTGGTGAATCCCTCTAATGTAACTTCACAGCATTCAGTTTTAAATGGATCGTATGGAGTGCAATCGGGGCCAAAATCCTTTTGAGATACATCGATTGTATTGGTATAATTTCTTGATTCAAGTCCATAATAGATCTTATAACCAGATAAATCAGGTTCGGTATTCGCATCCCAGGCTAATGTTATTGTTCCTGATACTGATAAGACAATGGTAAGGTTTTTTAATATATCTAATAGATCTTTTTTTTTATTCATATCGCTCTATGCTCCTTTCTTATCATATAATTGCTTATTTTTTATAATGTCAATGTCATCAAGAGGTCTAAAAAAGGCGATCTTTTCTTTTTGATCCCATATAAAGTCGAAATTGATGGTTTCATCAAAAGGAATGTCGTTCATTCTTAAAAAACTGATTGCTGAGAAGGCAAAGCTTCCTGGTCTTTTCTGAATGGCGCATAAACCACTTTCTTTTTCATTATTGGTGAATTTGATTGCTATTCTTTTCTTATCTTCTGATATGTAAATCATGACGAATTTAAATATATCAAGATCGAATTTATTGACAGCACCTGCATTGAATGATATTTGACCATTTTTGCGAATACATACCTTTGGTATATAAGATCCACCTTTATGAATGAATTTTTTGAAACCATCTAATTTCATTAGTCCTCTAATTCAACTTCTTCTAAAAGTTTGTCATCCCACATCGAGGAGCAGATTGCCACAGCTTGAGCTTGAGATCTGCCTTCATTAATTAAAACAGGAACACATCGGGCCATCCATTCTTGTCTTGTTTCATCATCATTTGGTTTTGGCATACCTCCCTCCTTTAATAGATACTTTTAATAAGATTACTATTTAAAAACTTTATCATATCTGTTTTATTGGTGGGTACAATGATTTTAGCTGATTGGATTGAATTGGGGATATAACCATATTTTTGTCTGGAGGTTTTGCGAAATGATCCTGCATCTTTGGCAGATCCATGCCATTTGCTATGGGTTTGAACGATTTTTTCAATTTCTGTCTGATAAACTGTTTTATATAATAGCATTAATCAACCTCCCTCATTTAATTCTTCTGGAAAATCAGTTTTTGGTTTTGATTCAGCAGGGGGAACTGGATCTTTATGATAGGGGGCAATTGTATCTATTCTTTTTAATTCGGCAGGAGAATACCAACTGGAGTTATCACTTTTAAAATGTACCAGATAAATTTCCCCCCGAAAATCAATTGCACATATTTCAATATATCCAATTTCATCACTACGGGTTTTGACTTCTGTGCCAAGGGGGAAAGTAAATACGGAGGGAATTGGTCGAATCGATGTTTGTGCTGCTTTCATTTGATTGACCAGATCATCAGATAAATCGGCTATTTCAGCAGCATCATTTAAACCCATTTTTTCTTCAATTTTTTCAATTCCTTCTTCTAATTCCTCTAATTGATTTTTTTCTTCTGGCATGGTCTTTATTCTCCTTTTTTTAGTAAGTAGTTTTTAACCAAGTCTAAGTCTATAATTGTTTCAACCATTGTCCTGTAAACATACGCCTTTATTGATTCTGCGTAATCATCCTTGTCATCGTCATACTCTCTTTCATCATCTTCAGAGTTCCAAATTTGTACTCCTAAAAATTCAATGCAAAAATCATTGCCATCGGAATAAAATTCCAATTTGTAATTATATATGGTTTCTTGTAATTTATTTTGATGTTCTTCTGAAAGTGATTTGTCATTCCAAAAACAATCATCAATTTCATCATTAAGTGAAACTACAGCATCAAATGCTTCATTGCCGATAACAGTATCAATAACTTCTTTAATCATTTGTATTCTCTCCTTTCCAATAATTGCAATACGATTCCATCGAGGTAACTCATTTATATTTAAGGTTATTTTCATTTCTTAATCGAATCAGTTTTTCTTTTTTTCCTATAATATCCAATAACAGTAGGGGAAACATTACAATTATAACAAATAACTGATACACTATTGCCGTGGTCTTCTTCTTTTACTGGCCCTTCACATATAGGACATTGTTTAGTTCTTTTATCCGGTGTTGGGGCCGTCTTCTGAGTAGAGTTCTTCTTCATTGAAATTATGTCCACATGATTTACATTGAAAAGTGAAAAAACCTTGGGGATCGGGGCAATCTTCCCATTCCATACCTACTAACGCATTACCACATACTGCACAAGAATATATTTTCATTGATTCAAGCATGACTGTTTCCTTTATTTACCGCTTTTATCAAGAATAGTGCCTTTTGTGGCCTTTTCCTCCTCATGATGCTTCTTTAACCATTCATCAGGTTGAAAGATCTTACCACAGGTTATACAGAGCTTACCAACGTTAATTGTAGCTACTGTCTGTTGTCCGGTTGGTGACATAATCGGTGAGATATACCTTAATCGTGCTGCTTCAACAAAGATCTGACCACCACAAATTTTTATTTCATCAGAGTCATTAAATTTGATTTCATTTAAACATTTCATTTCAATAGCAGAGTTGATTGCTTCTTTTGAAAAGTTTACTTGTCCAGGTGGGATCATATTCGATGGGGTTATTGGTGGTACATTCGGCGGTGGTTTAGGCATAATAATTTCTCCTTTTTAATTTTTTACACATTTTTTAATTATATCATCAAAGTTGGAATTAAACGAAAATTTATTCCATTTGGTACAATACTTGACATCTTGCCAATACTTATCACATTTTTTACAATAAGATATTATTAAATTTTCTTTCATGATAGGTATAACTTCCTTTTGCTACACCCCCTATGTTTTCGACTGTAAATAAAAATTCAGATAAGGTGAGAATAAAGACATAAATAATTAGAGTGATAATAAGAAATTTAAAATAAACTAAAATATGATAGATCATTACTTTGATTGGATCTGTATCTTCCAACCATTTTGCTGTTGCTTTTGATCTTCTTGATTTCATCAATATCCCCCTTCTGTAATTGGCGTAATTGTACTGTAGATCATACCAATTATAAATCGGTATCCCTTTTTTCTTGTTGAGGGAACAGTATGATACCAAACTGGTTCTCCAATATTCCAGGGATGGGTTGAGATTTCAAGAAGTATTTGAGTTTGACCTTTCATCAATATTCTTTGTTCATTTCTAAGACCACACTTATTTAAAAACTTATCATCACATAAAATTATCTTTTTTACATCTTTAAACTCACCTGTAAGAACTATCCTGTTTCCTTCAAGAAAAAAAACGTCAGGATCGGCTACACCATAGGAACCACCATGTTGTTGAAGTAAAAGCTGCAATGCAATCAACGATAACCGAATAAAGAATGCAGTTTCCATTTATTTTTCTCCTTTCTTTTCCTCCTTCTTATATCTTAATGCTGGACAGGGATCACAGGCTAAATCACAACCTGATAAGATCCAGTTATATTTAGGACAATAGAATAATAATCTATGTCTTTTTAATTTTCGATGTTTGGGATCGAACCAGATTTTTCTTGACCAATTTTTTCTTTGCATCTTCATTCATATCAAAATCGCAGTAATTAGCGAGTTGTTTTATTCTATCCCAAAAATTTTCATCGGGATTTACAAATCTGGTTTTTACTACTTCATTTGCTAATACAATAGCAGGGTTATCAGTTTTTATTTTACGATTAAATCTTGGATCATACAAAAGCATAATTTTTCCTTTTAAAAATTATCCCCCTCATTTATTAATTGCGTGGGTACGCAAGGAGGAGCAGCACCTTTCAAGTAAAACCCTCCTTAATAAGCAATACCCACGCAAACCATTTAAAATCTAATGTAAATAATCCCTCCTGTAATCCTTAAATTCCTGCTGTTTCCTATTATGTTTTATAACTAAATGCAGAAATTCTCCAACTGGATTATCTGATTTACAAGTCCACCAGAGATCGATATAAAAATCAATCAATTCCAGTATACGCTCGCTTCCGATGGAGGGTTTGGTGCTAAAAAATCCAGGCTTATATTTACAAGCCCTTGAGTCAGTAACGGTGAAACATTTCCAGCATCATCAATTGCTGCAACACCAAGATCATATTCACCATCAAGGCTTTGCAATTCGGCAATGGTATTCAATGGAACATGAATGAAACCATCTGCCTGTACTGCTGGATTACCAAGATCGACCTTGGCAACAGAGTTGTTAGGGGTTAACGGAACACCGGCTTCATGAGGTTTGTAATAAAGCTCATATCTCGCCAAGTCTGCTGATCCACTTGGTTTAAATTTTAAATTTGCTCCCATAATTTTATTTCTCCTTATAAATTTATTGGTTATTGGTTATTGGTTATTGGTTATTAGGCATCTTCAAATGGTTCAATTGGAGGTGGTGGAGGGTTTTGAATCCAGTAATGGTCTGGTTTAATCACCCTGCTTGCAATGTCCATTAGTTGACCAGCAAGTGCCATCAATTCTGCTGCCAATTGTCTATCCTCATCAGGATAATACGGTGGCATACAAACATCTGGTTTTGGTTCAACAATTCTTCTTTCATCTGGCATAATTTGTTCTCCTTATATATTTATTAGTTTTGAGATAGATTAGTCTATCCCACCACCAGTAGGTGCGGCAACGTGACCGTATATCATCCATTTACCAGGAATATGATCGCCTGGATTAGCTGGATCTGCTATTCTACCAAAAAGTGTTCCATCCTCTCTTTCCAATGCGCTGTGCGCCCATTGAGAGCATATTCTGTCTGTTTCTGTTTTTGCTCTATCACAAGTCCTTGCATAAAAAGCAAAGAGTCCGGTACGTGGAAGTTTAAAGGTAACTTCTATTTGTTGGGTTGCTCCTATTAAATATTTTTTTTCTTCTCCTTGATTCCATAAAAAGAAGTCATAATGAATATCAGGATAATTGTCATCGACAACAGCATCCCATGCAATTGTCATATCTTTATCAGTTGATTCCTGGTATAAAGTTAAACCACTTATAGTTCCGTCTTTTACCAGAGAAACATTTCTAACTCCCCATAAATAACTGTTTGGGGGATTGTTTGTATTATTAAAAGTAATGATATTTTCTAAGTTGTCATCACATAATAAAATATCTTTAATTTTTACTCTGCGTTTTGCAGACCATACTTCATTTCCTGCACTTGCTACATCTACAAGTTTTTTGTCATTTACTGAAATTTCAATTTCTCCATCTGAATCAGAATCCCATATTTCATACTCAAGATAAAAATTTCCTCTTATCTCATATGGAATTTTATAATCTACTTTTTCAATGTGTTCGGTATCACCTCCTGTAATATTTCCATATTCTTCTACAGCAGGTAATAGTATAGGGGGTTTAGGAGGTAAATACCCACTATCATAATTTGCTCCTACTTCAGTAGATGTTAAAGCTTTCTTATAAATAGCTACCAGATATATATCACCCAACCATGTTCGATCATCGGTAGGATATGACATCTCATTAAATAAGCCAAACTCATAAGATTCATCCCAATTGGAAAGATCTCCAGATATTGTTTGAGTTGCTACTTCAACCTTATCGATGTAAAATTTTGCGTTACCTGATGTATTTCTGGTATAGACAACATGCTGTAATACAGGAGTTGCGGCAATACTTGCAGCAGGGGTTGCCGTACTTGGGGTACTACCATTGCCAGGATTATCACTGGTTCTAAAACGCATATCCCAATGTTCTGCTGCTTGACCAAAGGTAAAGTTACGATCTGCACTATCTTGTGAAAAAGTAATAATTCTTGCTGGCCCCGATTGAGTATTGTTTAATGGTTTGATCCATGCTTCTATTGTAAATCCATTCGCAAATTCAGAAGCAGCTAATTTAGTATGGGCAACAGCGGTTTTTATAACGGTTGCTGCGGTGACACTTAATCCTGGGTCTAAGAATGTTACTTTTAATGGATCGGAAATAGTTAAATCAAGTTTAGGATCAATATCTGATTTATCTGATATTACTGTACCACTTGTTTCTGTAAAGTCATACAAAACAACTAAATCTGTTGTTACTCTGGCAGCACTTGCCGGTAAATAATTAAGTAAAAGAATTAAAATAATTAAAAAGAATTTTTTCATACTTCCTCCATGAGAGTTTTAAAATTATATATAATAGAGTATATGACAAAAATAATAATTCAGGTAATATACTCTTGCCTAAATAATTTATTTCAAGCCAAAGTATAACTGGAATAACCGGAATTGAAATTTTTAATCCCATTCCCATGCTTTAAGCCATTTAGTAGCTTCTTCATATGCTTCTTCATAACCATTGCCAAATCTTTTATACAATGGTTTTTGATGATCATTAGGTAAACTGGTATAACAGTTATAACAAAATGAATTTCCAGGTTTTTTATAATTACCACAGGCACATTCATCACTTTTTAATTCTTCTAATAAGAATTTGGCATCTTCCAGTTTCATTTTCTCACATTTCCCCTTATTTGTCTAACAATTTCCTTTAGCTTTGTTTCAGCCTCTTTAATAGTATTATAGATCATAGGGGTTTGTATTCCTGTCTTATTATCCCTTTCAACTACCGGAATCCAGGTTCCATTCTTTTTACCCTGAATTTCAAATTTAATTTTTTTTTCTCCATCCTCAGTAACATATTTTTTGTTTGTTCTGATTCCTCCTCTTTTCATGCTTTAACCCCTAACTTCCTCAAATGGAATTTGATGTATTTCATTTGGTTGGATATTTCTTCTTTGTAATTTTTTGATCTGAGATACCTATAACGTTTTTTTAATCGGTCAATCATTTCTTTTTTGGTATCACTTGTTTCAAGTATTCTTTTAATAAAACTTTTTTTCATTTCCATACCCCTTTCTTAAATGGAATTATATCAAAAATTTCTTTACCAGTAAGAGACAAATCAATGGTTTCTTCAAGCTTCATATCATATGAGACAAACTGTAGTGTTGCTCCTTTTAATTTGTGACTGAAGACTCTATGATAAGATAGTCCTACCCAATAACCTCCACGTTTTTTATCTTCATACAAACCCCTGGTAAAGCCATCACATTGAGTTTCTTGGTCTTTATCGATATTGATTATTTTAAAGGTTCCACTTTCACAAAAGACCTTTTCATTAAACTGGTTAATAATTAATGAGTGAGGGGCAGTAGTATGTCTTAATAATTTTTGATTGGTAAGATCATAAACTGCCCCCTTCATTTCTTCTTTATGTGTTCTCCAATTAATTCTTTTTTTAGCCATTTCTGCTCTTAATGTTTCAACAGGACGATTTAAATTTTTTCTCTTTTCTTCATGTTCTTCTTTTCTTTTTATAAAATCTTTATTACAGATATTATAATCTAAAAACATGCATGAATATGTGTTTCCGTTATTTATGCAGACATTATTGGCATGTAGCAGATCATCCCAAACATATTCTTTGCTCCAATCTAATTCTAATCTTTTATCAGAATCAAGATAATCAAAATAAACATCTTCTGTGACTACTCTTGTATTGTGAGTAGTAATAACGGAAATACAATCGTTTTGAGTAGAACAGGCCAGGATCATGTTATAGATCTTGCATTCACATAATGGAGTGATTGAATGAATCGCTTTGGTCAAAGAAAGGTCATTAATTATTTGATTTCCATTATTTAAATCTACAATTAATAATTTACTACCAACTCTGTGTTTAGGACAGAATATACCTGAATACCAAAAGTTTTTATAGTAACACATTCCCGTTGCTCTATGAGCATTGGCTCCTTTTCGAGTATGTGCTTTAAAATCCAATTTATGAACAATTCGTTTTCTATCTGTATCATAAACATAAAACAAATCATTTAAATCAGTTTTTGTATTCGCTTTGGTAGTTATACTAATTAATAATTGCATTACTTTCCTTTTACATTCATAAAACCAATATTTGTATCTTTGATGTAGTAAATATCTTCTGTCTTAGAAAGATATTGCATATAATCAGGTACTTGAGTTAAGTTTTTAGTATGAATATCATGCCAAGCAATTTTACCTCCACCATTTTTCTTTAAAAATGCAATTGCTTTTTCTGTATCAATTTTAACTCCATCAAATGAGTGATCACCATCGATAAAAAAGAAATCGGGTATTTCATATAGTAGATTTTTAAATTTATTAAAATTATAAGTGTGAGAATTAGCATAGATAAAATGAACATTAGGTAAGTGGTGGGCAAATTTACATAGATCATCTTTATTTTTTATCAATGCTCTATTTGAAGCAGGGTCAAGGACTAAATCTTCTCCGATATAATCCATTGTAAAAATTGATTTTTCTGGAAATTTTATTGCTATCTCATAAGTAGTTTTTCCATACCACGTTCCAATTTCAATAAAATTCTTTTTACATGATTGTTTCATTAAAAAGAGTAAAGCTGAAATATCAAATTTACTTGTAGGTCTTCTACCAAGGTCTTGTACTTCAATTGTTGGAATTTTTGGGGTAACGTTTACAATCATTTTATATTCCTTTTTTATAAGACCAATTCTCACCTAAGAAATGAGATTGATGAAGGTGTTTGCCTTCTGTCTCTCCAATATGCTGAACAAATGAAGGACAGGAAACAAGGAAGTATTTATCAGGATATTCATGTACTGCCCACTCCTGCAACCATAGATCGATACAAGCACCTTTCATTCCAGCAGGTTTATGTCCTTTTTCACGAAATTTAAACATATATTTGTCAATATTTTCAATACCATCTATAATATGTTTTACTGTTTTTAAAGCAATGTCTTTTCTAAGTAAAATACATTGTGTACCGTAAAACTGTTGATAGGACTGATTCCAATATTCTCTTTTTGCTTCAGTCTTTCTTCTTACTTCTTGATAGGCAGAATAAAAAGTAACCATTGGAACTTTATTAACAAATTTTTGATTTTTTGTTATATAAGCATCAATTGATCCTAACCAATGTTTACAAAATAAAAGATCATCTTCTAATTGAATAACATACTTACAATCTTTATCTTTGCAGTATTCTATTGATCGTAACCAATTTTCATTTCTGGTTATTTCTTTTTCTGTTCTATGAATAGTTAGATTTTTTAATGATTCATATTTATTTAAATATTCAGAAGAATTGGGTTTGCCATCAAATAGATGAAATTCAAATGGAATCTCAGAATTAAACAATCCAGAGTTAATCAGGCTTTTCATAGTGGTATGTATGTAGTTTTCTTTCGGAGATCGGTCTACAACTCGCATCGTAATAAAATATTTCATTGATTCTCCTTAAATAAAATCTGAATGAGGATTTCCATCTACGATCTGCTGAATCATTTCATTATGATTTTTATAGTAACAAATACCTCCTTCACACATTTTTCCAGAATAAACAATTGGATTCATCCAGGTTTTGATTATATCTTCAGTATTGGTTGTGCAAAGTTTATACTTTGGTATTAGTTTTCTTTCAAACATTTGAGTAGCACAGCAATAATAGATGTTCTTATCGGTATTGATAAAAGGCTTTATCCACATCATCCAGCATTTTTCTGGAATAGAATAATTCTTTTCATGCCAAAAAATTCCAGCTTCATTAAATATTGAATTTAGTTTTACTACTTTATCCAGCACACGAATTTTATCAGCATCATAAGAGTTATCAGGAATGATCCTTATATACTCTCCATTGAATCTATCTTTAAACTCTTTTAATTTTCTAAATGTACTATCATCAGTTTTATCAGTATAGACATAAGAAAATCCAAGAAAGGTATGTTTTGATATATTTGTAAAATTGAGTTTATCCTCTGAAGTGTAATCAATAGAGTTTAATGATACTCTGAGCCATGTTAAATTTTTAATAGTATCTTCTGTCAGATGTTTTTTTATATCCACTCCATTTGATTTTAATCCAATAGAATACCCAATTAATTTTGCATGAGAAATTATTTCATTGATGCTTTTGTGTAAAGTGGGTTCACCACCTGTAAACTCTACTGATATTGCACCAAGAGTTTTAAATACATTTAATATATTTTTTACTTCTTCAAATGTGAATTCATAACCATCTCTTTTTTTATTTGAACAAAAGTCACAATCAAGATTACACTTATCAGTTAAAGAAAAGTGCATTGATATTGGTTTAAAGATTCCTTTTTTTATATCGTTTAATCGGGCTGTATGAAAAAGAAGTTTGGTTGGATTGCTTGTATAGTTTTCTTTAAAATTGATACTCATTTTAAACCTTTGATAATGGAGTGGGATTGCTCCCACTCCAATATGATTAAGTAACTTCACTTATGAATTCCTGGATCAGTTTTAACCTTTCTTCTGGAGTTCATCCAGCGCCGGTCTCAGGACGAGTTGTTTGTGCGCCCTTCATGATTTGCTGGAGAGCAGCAACGGCGGTGCCTAATTCATCCACAGTTCGGGCCAAATCAGCCTCTGCCACCTTCTTCACACCGACCGACTCACTGATATCAACTCCTGCTCTCGGCAAAATAGCTTCTGCCAGAAATGCCTGACTGATCAGATTCATTGAATGCTGATGTGAAGCGGCATTTAGTGCAGCCAGTGATCCAGCTTGAGCGATACCTGAAGCGGTAGCGTTTGCGATAACCTTAAAGTTTGAATTTGCAACGTCTGATACAATAGTTTCATCTAAAGGCATAATTTAGTTCTCCTTCATATTCTCAAGATTTTCCTCACTTTTTTTAATGATTGCCATTAAAGAATCTTCATGTTCTTTTACAAGTTTAGTTAATGATTCTTGATAAAGATTAACTGTATCATTTAATGTCTCTTTATGTATGGCTATCATTTCTTCAAGAGAGTCTTGATACTGTTTAAATAGTTTGTCCATAATTTAAATCTCCTTTGTCAATTGTTGAATTGGGTTTATGTTATCTTTTCTGCATAAGCATCACCTCCTGACTTTAAATCCTTATTGAATCATCTTCTGAATGGTGAGTAGAAATTTCATAGAATACACAAGAATTGCCTTCACTACGAAAACGGTGTCTGCTGTAGGGCTTTACACGAATGGTTTTTTGAGGATAAACTTTACAGGGTATTTCATTAATATCTATTTCTAATACTCCCCTTACTACAAAAAAAGTTTCATCTTTTAATTTATGATAATGATACTTGCCACCAGATGACCATCTATGATGAACACAGGTAATCATTTTCCAGCAATAAAAATTAGTATTGATAAACCAAATTTCCATTCCCCAAGGTTTCATTACAAATGGATACATTATTTTTTAAACCCATTCTAAATGTGAAAGTAATAATAAAAATCCTTTGATTATAAACCAAGCTACGATAGATCCTGCAACTCCCACGATTATGCCAAACCAAAACAAAGGTGAAAAATCTATAAAACCTTTTTGATTCATTAAAAGAATCTCCCAACAATTGATGTATCGTTAAACCAAAACATATCTTTGGGTTTCATTTGTTGTTCATAATATTCATTCAATGCCTCTGTAACTCCAGGCCATCCTGCATAATCATGCCAAAAGATGATTCCATTTTTCTTAATCATCTTATGGGCATTGTATGAGTCGTTTTTGCAGTTTTCATAAGTATGGGAAGCATCGATAAATAAAAAATCAATTTCATCTTTATATCTACTGAATTTAATTTTAGCAGTATCTTCCCAAATTTGTTGTATTCGTGAAGTAATTTCCTGATCTTGTCCTTTCCACAATTTAGCTTTATTGCCTACATATCCACTTTCATCCAATCCTCTTAAATTACCTTTATCTTCTAATGGAAATTTTGTTCTGTGTTTTTTATTTTTTGGAAGATCAATAGTGGTAATGATTGCCCCTTCATAGTTGATTGCCATATTCAAAGTAGTCCTGCCATTGAATGTGCCAAACTCCATAATGTGTTTTGGCTTAAACAAAGAAACAGCCATTACAATAGTAAATAATTCAGTTAAGGAAATATTACCGGAAACATATTTTAAACATTTGAATTTGATTGTGGTAAAATCATCGAGTCCTTTTTCTTCAATTAGATCGATGAATGATTTCCTGGGGATAATGGGTTCGGGTCTATCCGTCATTTGGGTTGGTTCCTTTTTTAAGCAATGCTAATTTAGCCCTTTTTGCCATCATGCGTTTTCGATAAGATTTGCGATTTTGAATTCCTTTACATTTTTTGCAAATAAGATTTTGCTGCTTAATTGCCCAATTACCCCAATTTTTACCTTTGATTAATTCTTTATCACAAAATTTACAGGTAGGTTTTTGATTAAGAGTGGTAAATCTTCTGTGCGCTCCACCGATATGTCCTGCTAATGATTCTTTTCTATGGAAAATCTTTTTACAATATGGGCATTCAAATTCTCCATAATCTTTTTTAACCGCAATTTTATATCTGTAAATAGCCACATTAACCTTCCTTTTAAAAAAAATACCCCTATTGGAAGGGTAATTAAAAATGTATTATCCAATAGGGGCATATGTAAACACTCTATCCAAATTATGCGGTTTTTTCGTAAACAGGTTTTAGACCTTGTTTGGATTTCATCAATGCTTTGCGAAAAGCAGAAGTTTGTTTATTAAACAATGTGATCGCTTTATTGGTTTCAACGGCTGCTTTCATCTTATCGCCATTTTCATAGCAATATTTGTTCAGAAGCTCTGCAAACGTATCAAAGTGTTTTTCCAGGGCAGCATACGACTTTACAACTGCGGCCTCGTCACGCTTCAATAAAGTGTATCCAACGGCGATTTTTTTGGTGGCCTTTGGCCCAGGTTTCTTTCGTGTTTTTGTTTCAACCTCTTTGGACTTGGCTTGGAGGTTCTTTCTGCCTTTAGATGTTGTTTTGGATTGGACTTTCTTTTTAACCATGATAATCTCCTTTATTCTTGGGTTTTAACAATAGCAACAGGTTTGCCATATTCCTCTGCCAATATGATAACAAGAGTGTTTACCACCTTACCAAACCATTTGGTGATTTGGTGAAAGATACAATTTGAATGCATTGTTTTAATAATACCATAAAATTCATTATGAATTGATCCCATTGATTCAATTTTACCTTTATCATCGATATTTAATGGTTCCTTTCGATTGAAATCAAGTTGTAGATCAATATCTTCCCAATCAAAAGAGTTTATCAATTCTGGTTGGATTCCCATTTGTTCCAACCACTCATGAGCATCAGGAAGAATTATAATGAATGTTTTATTATCTGTGAGCAATGTGTCTGATCTATATAGACGTTTACTCATTGATGGAAATAAAAGATCATTTTTAGCTTGAAGTTTCTTTTTCAATGGGTGTTTTTTTTGTTCCGGTTTAATCGATAGTTTTTTTCTTGCCATAGTAACCTCTCCTAATGATCATATTGACGATCATACTTATTGAAAAAATAATTCCAGATATTGACATTGTGAAGATCAAAAGCATAATCTTCAAGGTCATAGTCATATCCAGGAGTATCGAGTTTTTTACCTATATCGACTTGTATAATTTGAAAGTAAAGATCCATTGGTTCCCATAGATGACAACAAAAATTTGGATCGACAAATTCAGGTTGTTTTCCCAGGTAATCCATTCTTTGTTGACTACGATTTAAAATGTGTCGGCATTTGCCTGAGAAAACATGGATCTTATTTTTGGGTTTTTTTGCGGATAAAAGTTTGAAATGTAAATTGGTATATCCATTGAAATAATTACAGCAGAAACATTTACCGAATCGGCAAAACCAATCAACACTAAAAAGATCAAGTAACCTTGGGGTAATATATTTTTCTATATTTTTAGGCCAGGAATTATCCAAAGTGGTGTTTGGGTTTCCCTGTAATTCCTCTATGTCTATTTGTCCGTAATGGGCAGCAATGGCAAAGATCTTCTGCTTTCTTTCCTGCTCTTGATCTTCAGTCATCATGCGATAATTGACAAATTTAGAATAGGAAATTTTCAAATGAACTTTTTTCCAATCTGGTAGATTTAAAAATTCGATTTCGTCTTTAATAACCATAAATTCCCCCCTTTTTGATCCAAGTTATTCCATATAAACCGCTTTGTCAAGTCCTGATTGGCCTCCAAAATTTTTCCAATCCGTATTCTCCACGCATTTTTTGATGAACAAATTGTATGAAATCATGATAATTGCATAATCTAATTATATCTGGATTTTTAGCAGACTCTAAATGCCAATCACAATATTGCTCCAATATCGATGCTGTTTCATAACCATCGATTATTTTTGGTCGGGTTAGATTCATTTTGTATAACTCTCTTTTACATGATTTCATTTTGTTGATTTTCATATCCAGATCTTGATCAAATTTACTATGCCACTTGTTCCAATATTCTTTTCCTTTTTCTCTATCATCTCGAAAAAATGAATCAATGATTATTTCCTCATATCGTTTCGATGCATCTTTTTCTTTACTTCTGTAATGGTGTAGTCGTTTTGTAAATTCATCTTCATCTTCAACAAAGTAAGTTTTCAATCCATAACGATTACGAGACAGGAGTATATCATCAAGTTTCCATTTGCCTTTATAGTTATAAAGCCAATTGTTTTGCGCCCCGAATCGTTCAAGGCGATCAATGATAGCTAAAAACTTGGTCATATCGTTATTACATCTAAATTTTAACACATAGTTTGTTAGTATCATTATTCGTGTATAGGTATTTGATTCATGATTAGTTCTGTGCTTTGAAAAATGTGAATCATCAACATTGTTCCAATAGCGCAAAATGTAATCGGTTGATTCATGATTGAGAGGTTCATTGGAAAAAAATAATTTAAGGTAATCTGAAAGAAGGGATCGTACTCTTTTTTGAGCAACAACATGCTGTACATTTAATTTCTTTTCTGAAAATATTTTGTTAAAATCAAAATCATAAGTATGTATACCAACGTGGTCTAATAGGTTTCTTCTTTTTTCATCAGGCAAATTGAAAAGATCATAATCAACAGAGGAAATTAATTCATTGAAACCAACAAAGGTTTTGTCCAACAAGGGTTTTGTTTCTGGTTGGGTTACAGTTAACTTATACCTTGGAATTCTTTTCATAGTATCTTTGTTCCTTTCAGTGTCCTTAGAAAAAGAAAAAGTGTCGTGAGAGGTGCAGTTGCGAAGCGGCTGCACATCATACGAAGTATGATGTTTTTCTTTAAAGCACTTAGTAGAGAGTTGACTATAATAATAGTTAATAGAATATATATAATATATTATGCATCGAAATTTTTGTAATGATCCCTGTAGTTTAGATACCAAATGGTTGCCCCTACCTTCCAAGAGGGGCAACCGTTTGCCTTGGAGGGGCAACCGTTTGATATCTAAGTTATTGATTCTGCATTCTAATTTGATTTTGAGGGGGTTGTTCGGAAGGAGGATTGATTTTTCGTGGTTGTCTTTTGGTTTTTCCGCATTATCTGAGAATATGTAAAATCTTAATAGTATTTTTCTTTTGACCAACCTCCTAATGGCCCTTTGAATCGATTGTCTTTTGACCTTCAATCGATTAGCTAATGTTGTCATTTTTAAATAAACTGGAGATCCGTTTTTGAAGAAGTAGGTGTGAAGGTATCGGATGATCTTTTTTTGGAGAGAGGAGAGTCCTTGATTTTGATAATAAGATGTGGGGTCTGAGTTTTCGGCCCAAGGACTATTTTCGATTAATCCTGTGTGACGCACATAAAATTTTAAGTTATTCCAAAATTCTCTTTTTTCATCCCAATAAATACAGTTATTATTAAATAAGTAATTTTTTATTTGACATTCAATTATCTTTGTATTAAGATCCATTTATACACTCCGATCAAAGTTTCCTTCTGCTGCTTTATTGGAGAGTCAAACCTTTAAACTCCTTTCAGGTTTGATTAGTTTTGCCATTCGTTTTTTCAACCTCCTTGGAGGGAGATTTCGGGGTTGGTCTCCTGGGTCTCCCTTCATCCTGCAAAAAAATACGTAATTCTGGTATCATATCACAATCCAAGTTAGTGTCAAGAAATTTTATAATTGCTTAATATAATTAGGAATATTGGTCGTCATCCCATGATCTGACGATATTGCCGTAATGTCGGGAAAATTTGGCATCGAATCTCTGTAAAGCCTTGAATCTTGCGCCTTTACGAGCATGAGTGAATGGGATTTTTTTGAAAGGTTCTTTTTCGTAGGTTTTGATGAAGGTGATCAGTAGCAGATGAAGTAATTCTTCCATCGAAATGTATTTTCCGGTTACTTTTTTGGCGGTCTCCTGGGCCAAAATATAAATTTCTGGTTCTACCTCAGTACTTAATAATAAAAGGTCTTTGTGATTTACTTTGATAGAATCCACGGCCCTTTTGAATTTTCCTTTATATAATCTCCTAATGTCTTTTCTTTTAAGGTCTCCGGTTAATTTTCCAATCATTAATTCCTGGAACTGTTCTGTAAATGGGAACCTGTCAGGATCTTGATTGAATCGATTGATCAGTTTTTGTCTCATTTAATTAAAACCCTTGACAATATTATGGGGTTGCATTTAAGGTTGCATTTAAAATAATAATAGGTTATTGTTTAAAATTATTGATTTAATTGAGGGAAAAAATGGCAAAACGACTGAATCTCACGACCAACCATACCTCAGACGAAAATAAACCACAACCAGATTTTTTAACCAAGGAAAAACTCTGCATGTATATGCAAAAAGGGTTAGACCTTGAAGATGCGGCAAAGCTGTGTGGCATAAGCCCTTACATGCTTTCTGTGTATCGCTCAGACGTTGAATTTGATGAGTTTGTACAGGAATGTAGTGTTAGGTGTGAAGAAGCCAATCTTGATAATATTAAAGATGCCGGTGATAATGGATTGTGGAATGCTTCAGCATGGATCTTGGAACGAAAATTTCCTGATAAGTGGTCAAAGAAAGATACGGTACGCCATGAGTACGATGTTAAATTGTCCTCTTTGGTTAAACTGATCTTCAAAGCGGTTAATGAGCTTGAACCATTCATTCGTATGTCGGTTCTCCAAAAACTTAATGAGCTTGATGTAGATGGTGAAATTATAAATTTACAGAAAAACAAATTATTGGAGTATGAAGTAAGCGACAAACAAATGAAAGGACAAGCAACGGGTTAATGGGAACTGTTTTTGATCAGGATATTCGGAAGTTTATTAAGGGATCTATTGCTGAGATTACTTCTTCTATAGATGTTTCCTATGAGACACTTGTTCCTAAAAAATCTGAATGGTTTGTACAAAACGTATTAAAAGATAACAAAGGTGAATTGGTTGAGAATGAAGGGGTGCATAATATTATGCATCGTTATATTCGATATGCCAAATCAAAAGGTTTCAATAAATATCTTATTTTAGGGGCATTCGGTCATGGTAAAACTGAACAGATATGTACCGGATACCTTTTATATCGAATTGCAAAAGATCCAAATATCCTCATTAAGATAGTTCATGTTTCTGAAACTGAAGCAGTAAAGAGATGCAGAGCTATCAGAGATTACATCCAAAAGGATGAAGACTTTCATCGAATTGCTCCTCATATTCAACCTACCCCAATTTGGGGATCTCAACGATTCACAGTAAAACGAAAAACAATGGTTAAAGATGGTACAGTTGAGGCATACGGTGTTATGTCTTTAGCCATTGGTGGTCGTGCAAATCTCATTGTTTTCGATGATCCCCAGGATTTAAAAACCGCAGTACTTGAACCTACCACAAGAGTTAAAATAGAAGATATTTTCAAAAATATTTGGTTGACTCGTTTGATACCACAAGATTCAGAAGTTTTGGTCATGATGAATAAGTGGCATGAAAATGATTTAGCTTCAATGATACAATCAAATCCGATCTGGTCATGGATGAGCATTGCTTGCACAGAAGATAAAAAAAACCTTATTTATAAGGACTCTTTTGGCAGGGAAATGGTTTTTCCAGTATGGTCTAAGTTTAATGAAAAAGATCTTATTATAAAACACAAGGAGTTGGGAACCAGAGATTTTGATCGTGGTTATCGTTTAATTCCCTACACCGATTCAGATAAAACTTTTCCTAATTTTCTCAAATGTTGTCATTACGGAATCTCTCCCAAAGCGCCTATCGAACATGAATCAAATTGGTTGTTTATTGGTGGTGTTGACTTTGCAGGATTGCAAAGACCAGGAACGGTGATGACCTGTTTGGCAGTTCATAAAAAATCAGGTTTAAAAGTTCCGCAAGAAGTGGTTATGCTAAGAGGTTCGGGAGATGTTACTGAATATATGCTTCGTTGGTATCGCAGATATGGTTGTGAATTGTATATGGCTGAAAACAATGGTGTTCAAGAAGCATTGATTGATATGTTAATATCTTCTTTAGGTGAAGATAAGTATAAACGTTTCGGAATTAAAATAGAACCTTTTCAAACTGGACGTAATAAAGCTGATTCAATTATAGGATTACCAAGCATTGAAAAAGAACTTGAAAATCAAGAATGGATGTTTTGTTTTCCTGACAAAGTGGATATGACTTCATTGGATGAAAGAAATCCCTGGCATAAGTTATTTCAGGAATTTAAACATCATCCATTTTTTGAAACAACAGATATTGTTATGTCTCTTTGGTTTTGTAGAGAAGGTGTTAAACAATTATTCCGTAAATCTAAAGGCCCGAATGTTTATTAGCGTTAAGACATACTTCTGTATGATGGCGTAAGGGAGATAATTATGCGAGTAGGCCCAATTGAAATTAATTTTAGACCTAAGACAAAATCATATGAACAATTGTCAGCTATAATCAGGAGAGAAAAAGGAGAGGGTGCGGTAAATTTAAAGAATCAACCTTCTATACAATTACAGGAATACAAGTCATGGGCTTATTCTTGTGTTAGTTTGATTTCAGATCGTGTATCCACATTGCCTTTTTCCTTTTATCGAAAGAGTACCGGAGAAGAACTGACAAAAACGAGTAAAGGTTATAAGTCATATACCAAACCATTTTTTGATCCTAATCCATTAATGAGTTTTCGGTTTGTAAAAGCATGGTGTCAGATCCAGTTGGATATGTGTGGTATGGCTGCTTTGTGGAAAGGATATAATAAACTTGGGCAGGTATGGGAAATTTGGCCTTTGAATATGAATGATTTCATTAAGTGTGAAGTTTCTGATGATTTAATTAATCCTTCAGTAAAGTATATTTTTAAAACAGGTATATCCAGTTTTGAAACATTCGATATTAGTGAATTAATATTTATTAATTACATTCATCCGATAAACCCCTATCTTGGTGCAAGTCCGATTCAGGCACAAGCTTATGCCCAGGATATTGATTCATATATTGAAGTTTATGAAAGAGACTTCTTTAAAAATTCTGCCCGAATTGATTTTGCGTTGACTACTGATGAAGCTATTGATCAGGAAAAAGCAGATGAAATTAAAGAACGTTGGAAAGGAAAGTATCAAGGAACGTTTCATGATGTAGCTGTGTTGGATTCGGGTTTAAAACCAATTCCATTACAATATGCCAATCGTGATTTTGAATTTTTAAACCTTGCTCAATGGACAAGGGAAAAAGTTTTTGCTGCATATCGAATACCTAAATCTAAATTGGGTTTTGGTGATAATGGTAGAGCAGGTGATGTGCAAAGTGACATATCCTTTAATAGAGAGTCGATTCAGCCAAGACTTACTATGTGGGATGAAGAATTAACTGAAGGCATTTTATCTTCTTTTAGTAATGATATTATAATTCAACATCAAAATCCAATTCCAAGGGATCGTTTAATTGAAGTACAAGAAGGAAGGATTCATGTAGGTGCGCCAACATTAACTGTTAATGAGTTTAGAGAAAAGACTCATAAACTTGACACTGTTGATGGTGGTGACAGAATTCTTGTTTCAAAAGATATGGTTCCTTTAGATCGAATTGATGAAATCATTGATGCACAGATTTTAGCTCAAACAGCAACAGATTCAGAGGATGATGATAGAGATGATGAACCTGATTCTCATGTCAATCCTGATGGATCAGATGATAGGGATGATAACCCTACGGACGGTAGATCATTGAGCAATGGACATTTCAAATTTTTGTGTGATGAAGTTAGATCCATTGTTTATGGATACATCGAAGAAAATCTTTGTGAATCAAAGGTGGAAGATATTGATAAGGATTTAAAAGAAGTATTTGCTGATATAACAGTCGGTATGGTCGTTCATATGCTTGAATACTTAGGAGAAAAAACAATCTTAAATGATACTGTGGATATGAAAGATTGGATTGCTCCAATGGTGGATAAGGTAGTAGACGAGTATAAGAACACATTATTAAAAAATCCTAAATGGGAAAATAAAAACTGGAATGATTATTTGAAAGAACAATTAGCATCAAATCCAAGACTTTCCAAAATTACAAATTCCTTGTCCAGAGCGTGTATTAACTATGCCAAATGGTTAATTTTCAGAGAACGTAAAGAAAAAATAAATTGGGTTGTAAATTCTAATGAATGTGGGCATAAAGGTAAGTTAAAAAATAACGTATCTGAAGATAATTTTCAAATAGGTAATATGCGTTTGAGATTTCCGAATGAAATATTAAACTTTTCATGTGATTGTACAATTGTAAAGGAGTAATACTATGTCTTATAAAATTTTGGCAAGAGATGGTCGTCCGGTTAAAAAAAATGGCGATTCGGTAAGGGCAATGGATTTTACAGTGGAAAAGATTGAACAGTTAGATGATGCTGAGAAATCCTTTATTGCTATAGCTTCAACTGAAGATGAAGATAGAGATAAAGACATTATTCGTCAGGATGGATGGGATCTTAAAAACTTTAAAAAGAACCCGATGATTCCTTGGAGTCATAATTATTGGGGAATTCCTGTTGCCAAGTCTTTGCGAACATGGGTTGATAAAACCGATAAGAAACTCATGTTCAAACCCAAATTTGATGCTAATGATGATCAAAGTATGAAGATTTTCGATAAGTACAAAAATGGTTTTCTGACTTCTTTTTCCGTTGGTTTCAGAGGAATAGAATTTGAAGCCAGAGACAATGAAGATCCTTGGTGGGGCGGTAAAGAATTTACCAAACAGGAATTGCTTGAAATATCAGCAGTAACTGTTCCTGCTAATCCAAATGCTACCGTTTCTATACATGGTTCTGATAATGATCGGAAAAATCTTTTACAGTTAGGATTTGAACCTCAGTTTGTAAAAACTGAAAGTGGTTTGTTTTATCCTGTTCGTATGCAATTGGCTGAGTATTATGCACCGGAAACTGTTTCTTTTGCTGATAATAGTAAAGATATTCAAACGGTGCTTGCCAAAACATATGATGAAGATGATAAAGTGATTGTTGGTTATTATTTTGATCCTGAGAAATGGGAAATCGCTGATATTCAAAAATGGATCAAGGACAATAATGAACCCACTTATAAACAATTTTATTATAATTGGGAATTGGTGGATGAAGATAAACAATGGGAAGTTGATACCCAGGAAGAAGAAGCGAAACTTCCTGAGTTCAATGAACTTAAAGTTTTAACAAGTAAAGATGTTTCTGTCGATGATGAAACAGTGGTGGATGATGATCTTGAATTGGAAACCGATGAAAAATCTCAGGAAGAAATCATTCTTGGACTCGGAAAGGCCATTGAAGAATTGATCAGTGAGCAGATGCTTAAAATGGCAGATGGTCTTGCCACAGGCTTTGATCAGGTCTTTGATAAGATTTTGGTGGAGTTGGATGGTATTAAAAAACTGGTTACTGAAAAAGAAGTTGATTCTCCACTTAAAATAGATAATAATGATGATCTCGATGATCCTGATAAATCTAAATCACAAACCGATGATGAAATTGAAATTGATGATTCGTTAATATCCCCTAACGATGATAAATCCAATTCCGATGATGTCATTGAAATTGATGATGATGTATTAGGAAAAAAAGAAGTTGCCAAGGTGGTTAGCAACGTCTTTAGGCAAAAACTAAAAGAAATATTTAAATCGGAAAAAGAAAAAAAAGCAATTAATTAAAAACTCTAAATTACTCTAATATTCATAGGAGGATTTTTGTTATGAAACTTAATAAGGAAGAATTGATTAAACTGTTAAACACTCAGGTAAAGGATTACATGGGGGGTGATGATTTTTCTGCTGTAATCAAGGGTACGGTTGAAACCATGATTACGGAATTGCAGAATGATGTGGATCATCCTTTCAACAAACGGCAAACAAAGCAGGTTATTGATTTTACCAATGGTGCTTTCAAGATTGATGGTGGTGTGATGACCACTCAGAAAGGTTCGATCATCAATCTTAACAACAAATCAAATCCCTGGATTGCTGCTTCTGGTGAGATGCAGGAATGGGCAAAAGACTTTGCTGTTTACCTGAAAACAGGTATTGTCAGTAAGTTTATGTCTGAGTCCATCGATGATGAAGGTGGTTATCTTGTACCGGAAGAATTCCGCAACATCATGATCATGTACGATGCTGAAGAAACTTTGGTCTGGTCGAAAGCTACTGTATGGCCGATGGCCGGTGAGAAAATTCAGTTTCCAAAATTGCAACAGAACCCCGATGTACAGGATGCAGGGTTTGATCATTTTGCTGGAGTCTCTTTTGAGTGGACAGAGGAAGGTGGTGAGAAGGCAGAGACCGAACCCACCTTTGGCATGGTCGAAATGATCGTTCATGAACTGGCAGGTTACACTGAAATCACCAATACCCTTTTGGATGATTCGGTTATCAACCTGATCAATTATCTGACTCGTCTTTTCAGAGCAGCATGGTACTACTACACTGACAAGGCTTTCATCCAGGGAACCGGAGGAAAACAACCTCTTGGGATTATCAACGATCCTTCGATCCTGTCTGTTTTCCGTCAAACCGCAGATACCATTGAAGTGCATGATTGTTTGAATATGGAAGCACGTATGCCTTCTGTATTTGATTCCAATGCTGTTTGGTTTATCACCAAACAAGGTCGTGCTGCCCTTCGTGGAATGACTGTAAGTTCCTCATCGAAAGAATTGGTCTTGCAGGAAATGTATCAGGATTTTGCCAAGGGTTATGATATGACGATCCTGGGTAAACCTGCTTATCTTGCTGATGGTAAGATCCCCGCACTCGGTTCTACCGGAGACCTCATCCTTGGAACGTGGGCATGGTACTATGTTGGATTCCGTCAGGACTTTAGCATGGATTCTTCTCGTCATTTCAAATTCCGTAATAACCGAACGGCCCTGAGATGTTCTGGTCGTCTGGATGGTCAAGCAGCCATTCCGCAAGCCTTTGTTCAATTGGATGCTGCTACTTCCTAATTAATTTTTAACGGAAGGAGAATTTTTTAATTAAAAACTAATTTTCAAATAACATTTTTACGGAGGAATTTATTATGTTTGATATGCTTAACAATTATAAATTCGGGTACTTTCAGCAAGCCGTGTCTGATGCCAATGGTGCTGCTGCAAATGCACCGGACGATGATGGTGTAGATCTTTGGGCCGATGTGCAGTTGCCCAATAGTCTGCTTATTTTGGCTGATGTTGGTAGTGTTGCTGGTGGTTCTACTCTGGATCTGATCATTCAAGATTCACCGGATCAATCCACATGGGATGCCGATTTCATTACGGTAGAGCAGATCGATACTGCTGGCCTTTATCTCATTGAGGTTTATGATCCTAATCGGTATATCAGAGTCAATGTTACCGTTGGAACTGCTGCATGTGTCTGGTCTTGCCTGTTTATGACCTATGAAAATCAGCGCAGACCTGTAACTCAGGTGGGAACTGCTCCTGCTTTGACTTATGGTACAGGAAGAAAACCCAAAGTATCGGCAACTTAATTCTGGTATAAAGCAGTAACCGGAATGGTTTTGGTTTATGAAGGGTAGATATTCCGGTATCTACCCTTTTATTTTAGGAGGTTATTATGAAAGTAAAGGTAAAGCTGTTAGATCGGAATTTAATAAGATCTTTTGGAGGGGTTATTCAGAGTATGGAAATTGATAAAGCTGATCGTTTTGTTAAACAGGGTAAGGCTATTATAGATGATCCTGCATATAAAAAAAAGATGCAGTATGGCCCACCTGATCATAAAGCAATTTTTCAAGCACCGGAAGATAAGCTAATGCAGGATTTTGAGAATCATCGATTTCCTGGGCCTGATGATAAACTTTTTCCTACGATTAGAAAAAGGAAATAAAAATGGGTTTAAATAATAATGCATTAATAGATACTACTTATTTTTATCAAATGTATGTTGATGAAGATTGGCTTGAGGATGAAAAAGAAAAAACAAGAATAGAGGAAATGATTAATGCTGTGTCCTCTGAATTTGAAAAATTCTGTAATCGTAAATTGAAAGCAAGGGATTATACTTATGATCCAGCGGATACAGATGATTACAGTATTGAAAATCTTCATTATGCATTATTTGATGCTCCTCAAGGAAGCACCTTTTGGTTTCCTACCTATCCGGTAAATTCAATTACTGAATTTATTATAAGTGGTACTGCTATTACTGTTGCTGCATCTAATGATTATGATGCTTCTGATGGATATAGGCTTTATCCACGCAGAGGTAAGATAGTTTATGGTCAAGGATTTGATTATTCATATCTACAAAATGTTCAAATTAAATGGAATGGTGGATATGGTGATGATCATGAATCTATGTCAGATTTAAAATACCTTTGTTTTTCTGCAATAAAACAATTTATGAATGCTCCTGATAACGAAATGCTTCAATCTGAACGCATTGGAAACTATACTTATAAATTAATGTCACCAGAATTTCAAAGAGAGTTGAGAGGATTGGCTCCAACTATATTTGAAAATTTGATGCCATATAGAAAGGTAGCATTTGGATAATGGGCTATAATAATCTATTAGTTCAACGATGTGATATATATCGTAAGACTGTTGATAAGGCTGAAAGTCATGGGTATACAGCAGATGCAACATGGACTTTATTAGCTTCAAGTGTGGCCTGTCGTGGTCAAAATTTATTTGAAAGTTCTGCTGGAATAAGAATGCAGACCGCAGGTATTTCTTCAGAAAATGATTACTTGTTTTTCTTTAAGAAAAATCAGGATATTCAAAGAGGAGATAAAATAATTTGGAACGGGGATGAACTTTTTGTAAAACCTGTTCAACAAGTTTATGATAGAAGAACAATACATCATAAAGAAGTTTATTGTGGATTAAGTGAAACTTAATGACGTTAAGAACTGACATAAAAGAAGAAAAAGTTGCCCTTAATGCAATTGCAAAAGGATCTGGATTAGGCAAACGAATCAATGAGTTTGTTCTTCGACCAGTTCTTGATCAAATAGAACGAGCGTCAAATGAGATAATGGAAGATCTTGGTTTTATGATCGTATCGGAAATTCAACATCGTTTGGCTACTGCTCCTGCTGGAAATACTTATGAAGTGTACATGATAAATGAGTCTGTCAGGGGTAAGGGCAGATATACTTTTATAGGTCATTACACAGCTTCAGCAAAAGAAGGCCCACCAGCATCAGGAGTTCAAACTGATTCAGGTTTGCCTACAGGAAGTCTTTACGAAAGCATTTGGTATCAAGTTAGTGCTGATGGAGAATTAATGATTACTATAGATTCTCCTCAAGATTCTGAAAGAAATTATTTTTTTCAGCCAGGACTCGGTGTAGTAGTTGGTGGTACAAAAATGCAATGGCCCACATATGAAGTAGCTGAATATTTTCAAATTTTAAATAATCTTGGTGATGGTACTCGTCCTAATTGGTGGGGAAAGATAATCGATAGTAAAAAAGATTACTGGTATAAGTGGATGAGTTCAAGATTTCAAAAAGAAGTAAAGAAAGCAACAAGAATACCAATGGCAGGAAAAGCACTAAAAATTAATATTTATTGGGAAACTACATAATGATTGAAATAGATGAATACATTGTAACTACAATAACAGGGGATGCCACAATGATTTCTCTTATGGGCATAGATGTATCAAATAATAGGGTTTATGCTTGGTATCCTTCCCATGATGTTGTTTATAATTCTACTTATCCTGCTGCTTTAATTTTTAGAAAATCATCCGGTTCACGTCCTGGTGAAAGTTATTCTTATCCTTCTCAGATACCAAATATAAACTATCACTTTAGAGCTTTGTCAAAAGATCAATTGGTACTTGGTCAAGTTGCCGAAAGGCTAATGAATCTTTTTGATGAAAAGTATAATGTGTTATTAACTAATTTTGGTATTAAGAAGATAAGTATAATTGGGAATTCCGATGCTCCAACTGAAGGGGATGCAGGAAATCCCATATATGTGAAGATTGTTTCTTTTGGTCTTACTAATGTGGTTAGAAGATAAATAGTTAGGGCGGTTAATGCTGATGGAAAATACTTATAGGTATCGAATGATACGAGTGGTTTGTGCAGGAAAGATTAAATGCTGTAAATTTTGTGAAGATCTTGATTATGGAACTAAAGAAAAGAGAATAGTGCATGAGGGTTTTTGTTCAAAATGTGGAAGGCCACTTGATAAGAAACCTGGGGATACATGCAATTTTATCGTTGGTTATCAAGATCGTAATTATAGACAAGTAGATAAGATTCATTTTAAATGTAGAAATTGTCAAACCTTAACAACTATTTAGGAGGAATTTATTATGCCACAATATCCGCTTGTATTTGATTCGGATAACATATCTATCGGCCCTTGCTATGTGTACTTTGCCGGTGTCCACATTGGTCATACCTTTGGAGGTGTTACCGTTTCGATTACTCAGAACACCTACGAACTGAAATCCGATCAATACGGTGAAACTCCGTTGAGGGTTTTGGATGCAGGTTTGGTTATGGAAGTGACGGTCAATATGACTGAATCTACTTTTGACAACCTTAAATTGCTGTTTGCTTCAGCAACAGATGAGACTACTCATCTCACCTTTGGTAAACCCGTTGGTGAGCTTGTTACAACGGGTGAGCTTGTTCTTGAACCGATTGATGGATCTGAGATTTATCAGGTTTATAATGCTGCCCCGAATGTTGGTGGTGCTGTGGAGATTGCGTTTACCACTGACAATCAGAGAGTCTATGCGTGTCGTTTCATGGCTTTGATTGATGATCAGAGAGTTTCCGGCGATCAGTTGTTCCGTATTGGTGGATTCTCATCGGCCTAAATTTTACCTCCTTTCGTTAGGTCATCCATCAAAAAGGGAGATCTGTTTTACTCGTATGTTTCGCTAACTGCGATAAATGACTACGGTAATTATGGGTCTCTCTTATTCAAAAAGGTATTTTTAAATAATGAAATGTGGTGAATGCACTCTTTGCTGTAAATTAATAGATATTCCTTGGATGGATTCTCCTCCTGGGGAATGGTGTAGAGAATGCATTCCTGGTGTGGGATGTAAAATTTATGATGATGGTATTTCAAATGATTGTCGTTATTATAAATGTGCTTATAACGATCTTGATAACCCTTCAATAGAATTAAGACCAGATAAATGTAAAATTGTATTTGAAAATGTGGATGGTAGTATACTTCTTGGTACTATGCATCCTGATTATAATGAATCTTATAAAGAGAAAATAATAAAGGATCAGGTTGAGATCCTTTTAAAAAATAGAATTTCTGTTGTTTTTACTTCATCTACAATAACTGAATCTTTAGTATTTCCGGTTCAAGGAAGGGAAATATCAGAAGTATGGGAAACCTTAATTGTAAGGTGGAAGGAAAAACATGACCGCACCTTCATACACAACTGATCTTCAAACAGTAGACCTTGCAGAAGCAGTAACTAATTGGGCAGAAATTCCAAGTCGTAAATCAGGTGGTGCTGCTACTTTAGAAGATCGTGCTTTTATTCAGGGAAGCTATAGTATATCGCAATCAACAGGCGCAGCATCAGGAGCAACAGTTGGATTGCAATGTGACTATGGTGGTAATATTAGTAGTTGGGTTTCTGGATGGGCAATTTTTGTATGGCAATATTGGCAAGCTCCTGCTGTTATTGATACATGGGCAAACGGGGGAATGAGAATTGGAATTGGTTCCGGTACTGGTGCTATTGATTTATTCAATGCACAGGGAAATGATACAAGAAGAAATCCCTATGGTGGATGGGATAATATTGCCATTGATCCTGAATATGCTGGTGGATATGATGAAAGAGTAGGTTCTCCAACAGCAGGTAATTATCGTTATTTTTGGTCTGCCCCTAAAATGTTGTCAGCAGTTAGTAAAGGTAATCCTCATTGTGTTGATGCCATTAGATATGGACGTGGTGAGCTTATAATTGAACATGGCGAAACCGATGATTACGGTACTTTTGTAGGATTAGCTGCAAAAAATGATAACAATGAAGCCACCAATGGTTATAATCGATGGGGGTTATTTAAAGCTGAAGGTACAGGCTATCTTTGGAAAGGATTAATGAGTTTTGGTAATGCTACTAATGTCTGTGATTTCAGAGATTCCAATAGAAATATTACTGTTGATGATACTCCCCGAACCTATGCTGCCTTTAATAAAATAGAAATAAATAATGCCAGTTCAAGAGTTGATTGGATAGGCGTAAATATATCCTCAGTAAATCCTTCTGGTTTATCAATCGGTCAATTTGAAATGGTAGCTGATGCCACTGTGAATTTTACTACTTGTGTATTCACAGATATGTCTACCTTTGTTTTTGATTCCAATGCGACATTAGATGCTGTTACCTTTAGAAGATGTGCTTTGGTTACTCAAGCTGGAGCAGATTTAGATAATTGTATTTTTGATGAATCTCCTGCTGCTGTTGCCTTATTAGTAGATAATCCAGATAATATAGATAATTGTACTTTTAATTCGGATGGAAACGGTCATGCTATAGAATTGGGTTCTGCCTGTGCTGGAAATTCTTATACATTAACTGATTTTTTTGTAAGTGGTTATGCCACTTCAGATGGATCTACCGGAGATGAAGTCATTTATAATAATTCTGGTGGATCAGTAACCCTTAACATTGATGGAGGTAGTGGTGTATCGGCCTTATCAATTCGTGGTGGAAATGTAACTCTTGTTGCCAATTATTCTTTTACGGTCACAGGGCTTGAGTCCGGTACTGAGGTAACAATTGTCACATCGGGAACATCGACTGTTTTGCACCATACTGAAAGTGCTTCTACCTCAGATGGTGATGGTAAATACCAAATAACTTATTCACATGGAGGAGGTGCTACTGTTGATGTTTTAATTCATCATATTGATTATAAACCAGACATATCGAATATTTACGGACTTACATTACCAGGGAACAATTCATCAGCAAAGGTTAATATGTTTGTTGATGAAAATTATGAGAATCCTTAATTAAAAATTAATTATTTATTAGGAGGAATTAATCATGCCTAAAGTATTTGACCCAACTGATCTTTCTCATATTGTTGATGCGTCCGGTACTACTGAAGATCTTGAAATACAAACTGGTGCTAAGACAATTGAGATTACCACAGATGGTAACATTGTTAATGTACCTACTGGTGCATTATCAGGTGTTACCGGAAAATGTGTTTATTCCAAACTCAAAGAGATATGGAAAACAGATGATGATTTGAATAAACATAAATTTCCTATCCAAATGATTTATGAAGCATCGTTTGTGTGGATTAATGGATGGGGGCCATTGGATCAAACAACCAGAGATCTTATTCGGGATGCTGGTTTTCAGGAAACAGATGGTCGTGAAAATGCCTGTATCATTTCCCTTGGTTCAATGGATGCTGCTACTGATCAACCGTATTACACAAATGATTTTACGGCAGAATTTAATGAAAATAAAATTGATTTTACTTTTGCCGGTGAGATCAATGAAAACATTACAACCAAAGGTACAGGAGGATCGCCTGATGATTCTGGATACTTAAAGGTCTTTTTAAGAGAAGAACAAAAGACATTTGCTTCTTATGATCTTATCAGTGAACAGAGTCTTGCTGCACTTAAATTTGAGGCATATCGTCTTCCTGTTGCCAATGGTGATGATTCTCTGAAAGCCATTGATGATGATACTACGATTGTTGGTGATGCTGGTTCGGAATCAGGAGTTACCTATTCGGAATTGACAATTGATTATATCAATGGTGCATTGTTTGAAACGGCAGATGATACCACAGGTGGAGCATCAGATGATGGTAATTACGCCATTGATGATGTGGTGCAAGATTCCGCAGGTCGATGGGCAAGGTGTACTACCGCAGGAACCATATCCGATGACTCACAACCTTATGCATCTTTTGGTGGAACTTCAGTATGGGAAGCTTATCCTGGGGAACGTCAAGTTGGTTCAAATTACTATGCCTTTAATAGAATCCTTGATGTTGAGGATACAGGCAATGACAAAGCAAGGTTAAAAGAAATTCATTCCTGGACACAATGGAAATGTCGCCAAACATCAGATATTAATGATGACGTTGGTGGAGATACCTTTGGAAGTGTTAAAGGAAATATCGCCTTGCAGTTTACCGATTTTATCGGTGACACTTTGCATACGAAACCAGGAGTCTTCATTGATGGTTATGATACCAATGATAAAAATGATATTCGTAATTGGGATATTACCGTTGATGCAGTAGATACTGATGCTGGTTTAAAAGGACTTGATTCAGAGTATGCACCTCTTACTTCTACCGAAAGAGAATTTCCATTTGTTGCTGCTGGAAATATTGTCTTTTCACAAAACTTTGTCGATGAGGTTGATAACACTACTCGATATACAATGTACTTTCAGTATATCAAATCTCAGGCAATGACAGCATTGAAAGTTTCTGGTTCTTCCGGTGCTGACTGTACTTTGGATTGGACAGGGGCTGATGCAGGATTGTTAGATTTCTTGCAAAGTGGTGA
>JGI24024J18818_10000041_pt1 | contig 31764 bp, 49 predicted proteins | sample Cruoilmetagenom2_FD_18818 | JGI IMG/M metagenome (IMG submission 18818) | reverse complement strand
TATGCATTTTCAATCAATCAATCACCCAATCAATCGCCTGGGGTTTTTGGCGTATATATAGACGATGGAGTATTTCAATCATTCATAACAATATTGATCACTCCAAAATTTTCAAATTGATTTTGAAATCAATCAGAATCAATCAATCAAACGAAAGGATACAGTCCAATGAAAAAGAATCACATCATCAATCAAAAAACTGGCAAAGCATTTTGTGGAATCAATCCAATGAATCAATTAATTGCATTCAATGACGGCAATGATTGGTTTGATTCAACAGTACATTCAATTGATCATTCCAATTATGAATCAATCTTATGTATCAATTGCATGAAGCAATTCGATGTTGATTTGATTGATAAGTTCGAGACCGATGCATTCTTAATTGATTATGATAATCGATTGCCGAATGGCAAAACTGCAATGAAATTCTTTAAAAGGCAAGCTGCAATCAAACGCCGATCAATCAATCATTCCAAACCTACCATTAAAAAGCCTGTTATTAAAAAGGTTGAATCAAAACCTGCCAATCAATCAATTACCAAATCAGATAAAGGCAAGGCAAGAGCAGCAAAGAAAAAAGCCAATCAATCAAAACCTGTCAATCAATCAGCTACCGATAACAAATGCAAGGTGATTGCCAAACCTAAAAAGGAATTGATTGATACTCCTATTGGCGGTATAATCACATTAAAAGATGAGATTAAAAAACCATTGATTGATTTAAGCAATGGGCCGGTAACGATTGAAACGCAAGAAGTGATTGAATCAGTTGATCCATCGGATGATTGGACAATTGGAGATCCAATCAAAGATAAATCAATCTTTGAATTGGCAATCGGTGATGATTGGAAATTGATTCGGCATTCCAAAAAACTCAATCAATGGAAATTTGTCAATCGTCAAACGATTAAAGGTATTCCGAAATGGATTGATGATTCGGAATTCGTATCATATAAGGAAGCAAGCCAATTGATCATTGATGGCTATTGCGAGTAATCAATCACCCTATTCCAGAACCCTATTCCAGAACTCAATTAATCAATCCCTAATCCAGAACTCGATTGGGGATTGATTGAAAGGAATCAATCAAATGGATGACAATGAACGATTAATGAATTGCATTTTTCCTGAATTAGATAATCGAACTTGTAATAATTGCTTATGCTGTATGAATAAGGCAATCAATCCATTTTGTTTTGAATTGAATAAATGCGTATCAATTGACAATCCAGCATGTAAAGAATATGAAAGGGGTTAATCAATCAATGAATTATTTCGATCAATTAAAATTAAAAGAAGATCCTGATTTGAAATCAATTGAAGAAATTATCAATCCCAAAATCGATCAATCAAATTTCGATGATTGGATTGAACTTAAAAGAAAAATTGGCAAAAATAAATTCAATCGAATTGATAAAAGGGAAAGACGATTCGCAATCAAAAAGAAGCAATTAGGATTGCGATAATTCAATTAAAAGGTATATGGTCTACTTGACATATGCCTTTTGTTATTATATCCTATTCCAGATTGCAATAAAGCAATCAAAAACAATTGAAAGGAATTAGACTATGATTTGGATTGGAGAAGCAATTGCAATTAAATTGGCAAAAGCACTTGGTATTGAATTGGAATCAATCAAGAATGAAATATTGATTCCATTCGGCTGTAAATTTGGTCAATTACCTGGAATTTATGATATACCAAATGAATCACCCAATTGGTATATCAAATACTATGCTTATGATAAATCCGATTGGATTAAACTATCCAATCAATATTCATTCCTTAAAATAACCAATCAACCACTATCTAATCGTTATTTCTAATCAATCAATTACAATTTGAAAATCCCTATTCTGGAGTATCAATCAGAATAGGGATTTTTGCGTCTTGACTTACCATAGTATTCCCTGATAAATTCCAATTAACCTCATTGCAATAACGCAATCACAATTGAAAGGATTATAACCATGAATATCAAGTTAATCTGTTCTAATTGTAATAATCAAAGTGAAGTAATTATAATTGATGATTTAATTAGCTTATGTCCTGATTGCAAAAGAAAGCAATCAATCAATGATGATTCAATTGAAAAATGGATTGTCTTTTGGCGATTGAATACCAGGATTGGATCAATTCGATTGAATAAAGCCAATTGGAAAAAAATCAATCGAACATTTATCTATAATATCATTCAAACCGATATTACGGGAACTGTCCACATTGACCTATTGGGATTGGTCAATTAATCAATAACAAAGCTAACGAGTCCAGGAAAGGAGATTAATCAAATGAGACATGAATTAATTACCAATGACATTGCAAAAGAAGTATTGATGGAAGTATGGCAAGTTGACTCAAAACAAATTGAATTAATCTACAAAGTAATCAATGGAAAAGTTGACTTATCACAATTTGAATCAGTCAATCGATTGAGAAGTCAATGCTTTAATCCTCCAGATATATTGAATGAAAAGATGGAAGCATTGAATGAGTTAATCGATGGATTTGGAATTGAATCAAGTCGAATGGAAGGCTATTACAAAAATCATTATTGGAGTGATTGCATTGGTTTATATGTCAATCAAGGCGAATCATACGCAATCACAATCATTTACGATATAGTCAATGATCGATTTGAATTCACATCCTGGGGTGATTGGATTGAAGCAATAGAGCAGTATTTAATCGATCTAAATGATTGATTACATTGACTTTAAAAAAATTTAATCACATTGTAAAAAATTGTGAATTTTTACTTGACAGGCTAAAATCATCATGTTATATTCACATATCATTATCAACAAAGCATTGACAGCAGTTTTTTGAAACGAATGGCAAAACCGACCAATCGAAAAGGAGATTAATTAAATGATGGAATTAAATGACAGAACAATCAAACAAATTATTGATGACTTAGACAAATCAATCGAACTTCACCGCAAAATCAAAGTACTCTATCCTGATTGTACTTGCACTACTTCTGAAGTAATTGACAAATGTTTTCTGTGTCAATCCAAAGAAGCAATCGATGACTTAGATTGCTTAAAATCCCACCTTACTCCCATTGCCAAAAATACGATCAATCACATTCAATTTATAGATCTTGAATCCTTCCTTTATTCAATGGGAAAAACCGGACATATTGAATCAATCGATGTTCAGCCTATTTGGAGTACCCCTGATCCAGAACCGAATACCATTCCTGATCCAGATGAAAAGCCAATTGGATTTACAATTGATTGCGTCACTTCCAGGTATGCAATGGATGGCAATGGAAGTCATGTTGGATATGAATCAATCACCTATCGATGGAAAGCTTATTCTAAAAGGGAATTGGGAATTACCGGCATTCCTTATCTATTGAGTTCCTGGGTAGTCAATCCAAATGAATTTGAGATTGAATCGAAAGACCTACCTCCAGAAGATCAATTGGTACATGAAATGGATTGTGAATACCAGGGAACTGATAATTACGATGATTGTGATTGCGCTGAATTCTTTGAGGGCTATTGGCATCCAGAAGATGATTTCTTCTATCAGGAAATTCAATCAATCCTTGATGGTTGTGATTGGATTGAAGCTGATTTCAATTCAGATTCAAGAGAATGGCAATTGGGATATACTTCATTCAATGTAGGTGAATATCAAACCAATCAGGATTATGCCGATAGTTGCAATGAAGACAATGGAATGCCTTCATTTGGTAATTACGCCTAATCCAGAACCTTATTTCAGAACTCATTAATCAATATTGAAAGGAATTAATTGAATGGCTAAATGTATGCAACATATCAGATTTAAAAATGTCAAAAGAGTATCCAATCAAAAAGCAAAACAAATGTATAAATCTGGTGATTGGAAGTATATCAGCAAATCTGATTTTCAAAGAACTACTAATCAATCAAATGATAAGGAGGATTAATTTATGTTTATTCAATTAGATTGCGGTTGCATCGGATTATTAATTGAAGGCAATGAAGGTGAACATCAATTCTATCACATCATTGATTGTGCCAGGGAATGGTATTCTATTTCTTTTCATAAATCAAATGATAATCTGAAATATAAAAGATTTCGTCAATTGAAAGATGAAGAACTTGAACCGATCATTCAATTGATTCAAAGAGCTATTGCAGAATCCGGTGGCTTTCAAGAGATTCAATCAGCATTGAATTTACCGAATCAACAACGAGTAAAAGTACAAAAGAACCTGGATGCTGCTTTCGTTGAACACAGAACCATGAAAGCAATCAATACAATTGATAAACCAAAGGTATTCCCATTTGATTACAGGGATGAATCAGAGAAGCAAAAGGAATCCGAATACATTAACCGTCATTCAAAATAAACGAAAGGAGATTAATTGATTATGCCTGAAACTACATTTTATGATACTTTGGAATTGGAATTCTATGTTATCTATTCATTTGACATTATGAAAACCGAATCAGTCAAAGCATTTCAACCTCCATTTATTAAACGATGGAATTGTACTGAAGATGATGATCAATTCGATTACGATTACTTGGGATATGATTGGGAAAATGGCAAGCATCGAAAATACTGCGCTCAATTGAATAAAGAACGATTCGAGAAATTCATTGATCATTGTAATTTAATTATGGAAGATGTCAATACAATGGGATCATTAACCGAAATGGGATTGCTCCCTGCTCATTCATTCAATGATAGTGGTGATTCATATGAAGCAATTATCAATGCTTATGTTACTCCATTGGTAATGAATGAAGACATTGAATGTACTGATGAATTGTGGGAATCATTGAAACAAGAAATGCTTAACAAATTTAATTAAACAATCGAAAGGAGATTAATTAAATGAAAAAAGAACTATTAGTTGGAATGATTGGCAAAGACAAGGTTATTCTGGAAATCGAATTGAAAGACAAAAAAGCAAGTAAAGCAAGTGCAATTACAACAGCACTCACTCCAATTGGATCAACTTACAAGACATTATCAATCTGTGGATCAATTGGCAATCATTCAGGTGGTCAAATCCATGATTCAATCAATCCATCTGATTTCGATGAACTCTATATGGATCGTAATCAATTGATTCATCTACTTGCAATCTGGAAAACTTGCCATTTAAATGATATGAATGCTGGATCATTGCTTCAAATGGAATATGTTAACTTCTGGAGAGATCAAATCAAATCATTTGATGGATGGGATTATGATCAGGTATGTGCAATGCTTAAACAGCACCATCTATTGATTGACAATGAGACCAATCCTGAATTGAGTACTGGCTATCACTATGGATCACTTTGGTTAATCAATGCTTTGCCTGTTTCAGTAATTACATTCATTCAAAATCTGCAAGTAACTCCCCCTGATAAGACTCGTTCTGCAATAATGGATTATCTCATTGAAAACAATTTCAAATGGGAAATCCGATCAACTGATTCCAATCCCAACATACAATCTAATACTTCAATGGATCATTGGAAAGTCAAATTGATTGATGATTCCGGCGATACTTTTCAAACCTACTTCTCAACTGGTATCGGTCATCGATTGATGACTAAATCTCAATCATCCGATGTATTCAAAACTGGTCGATTGCTTACCAATTGGAAAAACAAAACAATTAGAATGATGGGATACAAACCTAAACAAATGAGTAAAGGTCAAACAATTGATGATTACAAAACTGTTCAGGATTTGGGATTCTTTCCCCCTCCAATTAAAGGCGATCCCAGGAAACCATTTGAAGGTGTCAGGGTTCCCCCTATGCCAGATCAAGTAATTGAATGCATTACAGGTGATTGGCTTTCAATTGAAAATTACAATTCATGGGATGATTGGGCGGCTGATATGGGATATGATATAAACAGCAAGGATGATCGAAGGAAAGCCAAAAGAATATATCATACAGTTATCGATCAATCAGAAGATGCTCAAATATTCTTTTCAAAGCATTGGAATCAATTGATTGAAAGGACTTATTAATGTTTAATTCAGAAGCAATTGAAATCAAAGTGTCCTTTTCAATCCCTGAATGGTTTCCACCTGATCGATTGGATTACAGCAAAGCTCATCACTATGATCAATCCCATGCTTATGCTGGATCGTATGATCATTCAACCTATCACAATTCAGCAGAAGACAATCTATGGAATCAATTCAAAGATATAAAAGAAATGTGTAATTATTATTGGATTGAAATAGAATATGATGGTAGTCCAGAACATTTGTCTGATTGGATTGAAACAATGAAAGGTAAATTAAATCGATTCTTTAGACGATACAAAGAAGGAAGGAAATAATTGAATGGATAAACAATCAATCATTGATAAACTTAGTGCAATCAGAAAGGAATTGCTGATTGTAGCAGATCAGATTCGGAAATTGCCACTCAACCCTAAAGCAGAGCAATTAGGAAACAATTGCATCTCATTGAACTCAAGCGAATTGTTTAAGTATGACAAATGGACTCCGAGTTACTATATCTTTTCAGATCAATATGAGATCATTGCTGAAATGATTGAAACGATACCAATTGATCAAGTGATCCCTAAATTGAATCGAATCATTGAAAAGAAGCAATACTATCTCAAAGGCAATATGATTCTATTTCATCCCCAGGTAATTAAGAACCTTGAAACTTTAATCAAAGGAGGTTGAATGCATTACGAAATCATTGGTATTTACAAAGGCAATCGAGAAGTAATTGATGAAGCGGATACAAAAGATGATGCCAATTACCTTAGAGCAGAATATCAATTGGCATATGGCAAAGATTGGCAAGTAATCATTAAACAAACGAAAGGAGAATCAATCAATGGATAAACATCACGGTTATAGCAATCAACCCTACAGTTATTTAGAACCGCAATCGTATGATCAATTAGTACACTATTTGGCTCAAGGTGTACGCAAGGCAAATACAATTGATCGTCCAATTGCAAACAACACAAGAGTAATCAAACGAACTCCCACCACCATTGCAATCAAACTGCATAATACCGACATAATCACATTCTTTGAAAATGGTTCCATTCAATTGAATACAGATGGATGGAAAACTGTAACTACAAAGGATCGAATGTCAAGATTCCTACCTACCGGCATCAATGTCTATTCCGAAAAATTCCTTTGGTATCTATCATACAATAAAAAACGATACCTTTATGAGGATCACATGATAATCACTCACGATGGACATATCACCAATGCCAATGGCAATGCAATCAAGGAACACTCCAAAGCAAAAGAAAAGAAAAAGCGCAATCAATTGAAAAAGATTGACAATTACATTCGCAAATTTATGGAAGCATTACAATCAGGGAAAGTACCTGCTCCTGGATATAGTGATTGTTGGGTTTGTCAAGCACACAATGGGCAGCCAATTGCTGATAAAATGAGTACTCTTAAATTGATTGATGGTCAACCAGAACTCATTCCATTCAATGAAAAACCCTGGACATATGATTGCATTAGAGGTCATATCAAAGAAAACTATTTCGTTCCTACTTTACTTATAAATGCAATCAAATCCGAATTCTATGATCAAGAAGGCATTTGGGGCAATCCGAATATGACTTATGGATTATCTGATTTTGATAAGCATAACATATCCTGTTGGTTTCATTCTGATGATACAGAACACAAACCAATGGTTGCTGATATGACAGTAAGACGATTGAAAAAAGCAATGAAGCAATTCATTACCAAACAATTAAACTTCTAACAAGGCAATTCACTCCAGTTTTTTCAATTAATTAAACAAACGAAAGGAATGTAAAAATGGATGACTCATTTAGTGAAGCAATTGAATATCGGGGATTTAATATTAACATTCACCAGGATCAAGATCCATCTATAAATCCAATTGATGATTTTGATATGTTTGGAACTATGGCTTGCTGGCATTCCAGATATACATTAGGCCACAAACAACCTGATTGTGAACCGAATAAATTCTTGCAGCAATTGGCAATTGAAGCTGATCCCTATAATGAAAACAGAATTGATTATTGGGAAAATGGAATCGGATGGAGAAAACTATCAATCAAGTATCCCAATCTTGATGACAATCAAGCATTCAATGCATGTGAAAAAAGATGTGATAACATAATTGAGAAAGCAATCAATCAATACTATGTTATGCTTCCCTTATACCTCTATGATCATTCCGGCATTACAATCTCAACTGGCCCATTCAATTGCCCTTGGGATTCAGGTCAAATCGGATACATCTATGTTACCAAAGAAGCAATCAAAAAGGAATTCAATCGAAAGATAATGTCAAAGAAGTTAGAACAAAAGGCAATTGACATTATGCGATCAGAAGTCAATACTTATGATGATTACTTAACCGGATCTGTCTATGGTTATGTAATTGAACCTACCGATGAAAACAAAGAAATCAATTGTGATGATTCCTGTTGGGGATTCTTTGGTTGTAATCATGAAAAGTCTGGATTGATGGAAATGGCAAAAAACGCAATTGATTGTGCAATCAATCAATATGAGAAAGAAGCAATTGCCGATCATTTCAGAAGGCTGGAAATGAATCAATTCATGCAAACCAGTTGGGCTATTTAATCATGAAAAATACTTGTTGGGCAACAATTAATGAAACACATCAAAAGGGATTACTATCAATTGAGATACCTAATGTAGAATCTCAAATCTGTGATGTAGGAATACAAACAGCAAGAGATGGACGCATTTGGATATGTATTGATGGACAAGCATTCATTCGATTCAAACCAATTAAAAAGGAATATGATTTGACAAAAAAGAAAAAAAGAAAACAAAAGGATCATTGTGTGTTACCTACCTGTTCCAGATGTCGAGAACGATTGCACAATGCCAATGCTTACAAACGTTCTGATGGCAGATTCACAACCTATTGCAAAGCTTGCAATGTTGATGAAGCAATCATTAAAAAATGGAAACAAAAATCAATTAATGAAATTAAAGAAAGAATTGACCATTACAATCACATGATTGAATTGCTTTATGAAACATTCAATCGAAAGGAGGGAATAATAAAATGACCTATGGTGAAATCAAAGCAGCAATTGAAAATGATGAATATGACAACTATACCGATAGAGTTGATGTAACAATTGAAATCAGTCTATTTGAATACGGTATATTGCGTGATCCAAAAGATGATGCTTGTATCTTTTGTAATTTCCTTTGTAATGAAGAACCAGATGATGATCATGAAATTCAATTGAATCATACATGGGTATCTCTTACAGATGTTAGAGACTATTTAATTGATGAATCAAGCAAAGGATTCTTTGATTACATTGGTTCAGATCTTGAAACTGAATTAGATAATCTGGATAATGACAACCTTGCCTTCATTATCAATTCAATTAATTCATATGATGGTTGGTTTAATAATTAAACGAAAGGAAAAATATGTATCAATTAATTTGTATGTCATTTGATGGTGAGTATGTTACTGAAAGACCTGAATTTGAATCAATTGATGATGCCTGGGAATATTCAAATGACCTGGGATCTAAATGGTATTTCTATCCATTTCATTTTGTAATTAAAAATGTAACAATCAAAGACACTCCAATTCATTTAGAATATTTTAAGGATAAACGAATCACAACTGTTAAAAGGCTATTCAAACGATTATCTACAAGATCTGATTTAATTAATTGTGATGCTGATGAATACTTAAATGCTATAATCAGTGAAATATTTATAATGACAGTTTAACAAACGAAAGGAGATTAATCAATGCCAATTACATTACAACAAGCAAAAGCACTCGAATTCGGTGATTACATTTATTCAAATCGATTTACCAATGCTGACAACTGCACTCCTGTTCGATGGAGAATCAATGGTCAAGTCAAACGATGGAAGCGTGATCCAGATCGAATTCAGATCCCCGTTAAGTATGGTTTATATAATCATGCCTATCTTTGTCATGGAGAAATTAATAATCGAATCTACATGAAATCAATTATCCTTGAATTAGAAGATTTTGAATTGACTGAAGATGCAGCATGTAAATCTTTATTGGATAAAGGGAGAAGTGTTTAATGAATATACTTTCAATTGATTGGGATTACTTCTTTCCAGATAACTTTGTTTTTGATTGGCAATTTCAAGACAATAACAAAATATATTGCGAAATCATTTGGCCTATTAGGTGGAGCAATCGAAATCTATTTGATCACAAAATAATTGCCAAAGATATATATCATCCAGATCTGCAATTGTTAAATGGATTTTTAGATAAGATCCTAATCAATTCATATCCAAGTATGCTTGTAATCAGCGATACTCATGTTGACATTAAAACATTAATTGATGCTTTCCCTAAATCAAATATCTATAACTTTGATCAGCACCACGATATTTATTATGGTAATGAATTACCTAAAAAAGAATCACAACTCAATTGTGGCAATTGGGTAGGGTGCTTACTTAATCAAATTAAATCCTACCATTTATTTTATCCCCCTTGGCGAAAAACTAATCCAGAACACAAAGGCAAATTATTATATACTGAAGTATCCTATTCAATTCCTGAAGATCCCCCTGTATTTGATGCAATATTTATTTGTCGATCATCCCCCTGGACTCCCCCCTGGTCAGATCATAAATGGATTGAATTTATCGAATATTTTAAAATCAATTACCATATACTTTGGAATCGTAAATTAGCATTGGATTATGTATTGAAAGCCCGACCATTTGATCAACAAGAAGCAGAAAGGTATGAGCAACAAACCAAAAAATCAATTGAACGATGTAAAAAAGAAAATGCTGAAAGGAGGAATAATATATAACAAAGCAATCACAGCAGTTTTTTGAAACGAATGACAAAACCGACCAATTGAAAAGGAGAAATTAAATGAAAGAATCAAAATCACAAAAGTCACACACACAACAAGTAATTGAATATTTAATTGAGAATAAAATTAACAGATTCATCATTAAAGATTTGTGGAAAACATTCCCACATATCAAAAACAATACAATGAGTACACTTGTATCAAGGGATCTAAAGAAAAAAGGATTGGTTACTAAAACCGATGCTCGTAGAGGTATGAGTGTTGTCTATCAATTCCATCCCCCTAAACCAATTCAAACTCAATTAGAAGATACCAAATTGGATGATAAGAACCTTCAACCAGATCCAGAACCAGATTTATATGATTCTTATGTCAAGATTGGTAAAGGGATTGAAGAACTATTGGAAGTCAAAAACAATTCAATCCAGGGTTTTACGAATCAATTAAAATCAGCAAAGAAAATGATTCTGGATCTTGAAGCAACTGTTCAAGAAAGGGATCGCCATATTGTAGAACAGGGAAAAAAGATCCATGAATTGAGTGAGAAAATTCGTAACAAGTCCGGCGGCTCAATTAAATTGGATGAACTGCAAAGCATTGTAAATAACCAATAGAAAAGGAGGTTCTACCATTGATTAAAAAACAAGTAACTAATGTTATAACTCATACAATTGATTGGATTGAAATACAACAAATAATTAATGCTTATATAAAAAGAAAGTATGATGTAACATTTCCAGAAGATACTCAAATCAGAGTAATTAGTCGAACAGATGCAATGGTAGAACCTTATGAAATTCGATTTAAACACATAATAAAAGAAGATGATGACTATAAAACAATCAAGTAAGGAGAATTAAACAATGGGTTTAAGCAAGCATGTAAACATAAGAATCACTCCTGAAGTTGATAAGAAAATTGAATCAATTAAAAAGGAGATGGAAAAGTCAGATGGAATGATATATTCCCGATCTCAAGTCATATTCATGCTGATTGTCAGGGGCATTCAAAAATATGTCGAAATGCAAATTCCTTAGTTAAATCAACAGGTTTTAAAGCTTGACATTTGTTTTCCAATGATGTATGCTTATTATCGACTGAATGGCAGACCAAACAAACGAAAGGAAAAGATATGAACAAATGGAAAAAATTCAATGAAAGTGTTAAACAAGTAATCAAAGAACCGACCAGAAAGCAAAAGTTTCAAATGGATGATCTTCATTTGACTCTTTATGAATTCAATCAAGAAAAAATATCTCTTTCCAAATCACTTGATGAAGTAAACAAAAAGATTGATCACTATATGAAAAAGCTTGATCAATTACTTACTTCTGATTCTCCTCCTACCTGGGCCTGGAGATGGGTATTCAAGAAGTCAAACATTAAATGGAAAGAAGAATTCATTAATCGATTAGGCAAAGCTGAAGCAAATAAAATCTTATCTGTTGCCAAACAAAAAGAATATCCAAAAATAGGCATTCAATTCATTGATCCTAATCCAGAGGATATTCCAAAAAATCCTGATCAATTAAAAGTTCCCAAACGATTAACCTTACCTAAATCCAAACTAACTCTAAAGGAAAGAATAGCATTACATAAAGGCAATTAATTGCTTGTCCAATTGCCAAGATGGAAGTGTTATCTCTATACTCTAATCCAGAGAAAGAGATTGTATAATGCAATTAACTCTCAACAATACAGATGGGGATTTAAAGGACACGAAATGTATTTGTTACGAAAGATGTGTTTTAAATACCTTGAGAAAGGAGGACAAAAACTTTTAAAAGCTGATCGATATGATCAATTGATTGATCAGGTCTTAGGAAATCGGATGGTGATCGCTGATATAGAAGAAATTGAATTGGCGCATAAGTTACTAATCATTAAAAAAATTAATGTAAGGAGGTTACTCATGGAATTAAAACAATTGAAAGAATTTGGTAAAGAAGTCGGATTGAAACTCGCTCAAATGAACAAAATGAATGATGACGATCTGGTATTGGAAATCATCCGTAATGTAGAACCGAAAGTTCAATACTCAAAAGAACTGGTTGCATGGTACAATGAATTGGATGATTCCCTGTTCGATCAAGCTGAAGCTGAATCAGGTGCTGCTGCCGTTACTGAAACTGCTGCTGCTTCAGGTGATACCGGCATTTCAATTGATGATGTAGTTGAAGTCCTTGAAGGCTATACCAAAAAGGCTGAATTGATGGAGATCCTTGAAGATGGTGATGTTGCTCCTTTATTTGAAGGATTTGATCCTTCAGCCTATAAATTGCCTACTCAAATGAAAAAGGCAATGATTGATTTTCTCAAAAATCCCCCTAAAGCTGAAGCTGAAGTTGAAACCGCAGGGGATGATCAATTGGCAGAAATCGTAGAACTCATTAACGAATGTGAAAATGAAGATCAATTGGTTGAAGTCTATTCAGAATATCAGGGAATCTTTGAAAGCATGGAAGTACCTGATGATGTTGATGAAGAAACCCTTCAATCAATGATGCTCGATCACATCAAATCAAAAGCGGAACCAAAGGAAGAAAAACCTATGTCACTCAAAGAGCGCATTGCTGCAAAGAAAGCAGCAGAAAGTGGTAAAGTTGATGTCAAAGGCAAAGATGAAACAAAACCATCACCTGAAGAACTATTCAATTGGTGGACTCCTTCCGATGAAGGTTTCAGTGTTGATGATGCCTTTGCCAAAGTGGAAGAATTGAAAATGACCGAATTGCGGAAATTTGCCAAGTTCATCGGTCTTACAATTGGAATCGGCAAAAAGAAAGATGAGATCCTTGATCTGGTTGCCAATAAGATTGCTGAAACAGTTGAAGGTGTTGGAGAATCAACTGATCAGGATAGTGTTACAATCACAGCAGAATTAATCAATGATGCTGCCAAAGGCAAAGATAAAGAATCCCTGGTTGAAATGTGTGATCAATTGGGAATCAAATTGAATGCACTTCAAAAGAAATCTGTTCCTGGAATGCAGAAAAAACTGCTTGCTGAAATTACAATTGGAAAAGAAGCAACAAAGGAAACCACCACTGTAAAACAAAGAGGTAAACTATCTGCTAAAACCCCTGCTGCTGATGCTCAATCAGTTTATGCAATCATGGAGCAATTGGTTGTTGCAGGTAAATCAGAAGATGCTGTAGTGAAAGCAGTATCCCCCATTTACAAAGAAAAGGGAAAATCCATTATCTTTATCAAAAAACGTGTCCAGACCATGTTTAAGATCATCAAAACCGACAATGATATGGATTAATCAATAATCAATTATCAAATAAGCAGGGGTTAATAGCCCCTGCTTGTCAAATGGTGATTAAATGAGTTTCTATTTTCCTCTACCACAGACAAAAAAATCAAATGTCAAATATGATTGTGATAAATGCAATCGTTTTGATAATCCTGCAATTGATACTCCATTCTTTCCATTCTACAAAGGAAGCAATTACAGTGGATTGGTTATATTAGGTCAACAACCATCACAGGATGATGACACTCGATCAATTCATTTTTCAAATAAAAAAGCACAAGCAATCAGATCAAATGCATTCAAAGAGGGATTCAATCTAAAAAACGTTGCTGCATTTGTCTACGCTCTTAAATGTTATTCAAAAAAGAAATCCACTGAAGTTCAATTCAAATGCTGTCGATCATTCTTAGTCGATGAACTTAATAAATTAAAACCTAAAATGATCATTTGTTGTGGAGAAATGGCATTCAAATCCCTATTCAATTTAAAGAACAAAATCCCACCGACAAAGCTCAGAGGTAGGTTGATCCCTAATTATGAATTTAATTGCCTTGTGTACACTCTGATGAACCCTAATGACCTATATAATTATGATCAACAATACGCTTTAAAGCGTGATCTTAAACGTGCATTAAAATTCTGGTCTAAATACAATACCTATAAAAAAGTCGATCAATTACTTCAGGAACGAAAGATCCTTGAAGGGATCACAATTAAAGAGGTTAAAACTGAAAAAGAATTAAGAGATTGCCTTGATAAGATCTGGAATACAAAAAGAATTGCATTCGATTATGAAGCAACCAATGTCAAACCATTCGATGATAACTTTGAAATCACTCACATTCAATTCTCAACTGCAAAATATGCCTGGGTATTGCATGAATCATTATGGTTGGAAAATGAGAACAATGATTTTATGCTTTGGCATTTCATGGAAAAATTTTTACCCAATCCATCAATTGAAAAGATAATCCAAAATGTCAAATTTGAACGCAATGTCAGTCGATGGGTATTTGGCGCTGAAATAGTCAATACTCAAGATCCAATGATTGCATCTCATGTGATTGATGAACGCAGAGGAACCACTTCATTAGATTTTCAAAACCTAACAAGGTTTGGCATTCCACCTTATTCAGATACAGTTAAAACATTTCTAATGAAAAAGGATAAGGATGATAAACAGAATCGAATCAGAGAAGCACCATATGACGATATGATACTCTATGCTGGATTAGATGTTATTACTACCTACAATCAATGGTTGTTAATTGAAAAGATACTTCCAATTGTTTACCCTAATGCTAAATATAATTATGAGTTTTTACATAGGGGTCATAAGCTCTTTGCAAACATGACAAAGGCAGGAATTAAAATAGGTGAAGAAGAATTGGATTCATTGGAAACTACATTAATTAATAAAATGGAATCAGTACTTACTCGCATATCTCAGATCCCTCAATTCAAAGCTTATAATACTTATTTAGAAGATAAAACCAATTTAAGTAAATCAACTGATAAGAAATTAAAATCACTTTCTATAAAAATGAAAGGAGATGGAACTTATGATAAAGATCACTCAAGAACAATCAGCAGTAATACAACAAGTGGTAAACCGATTAGAAGAAAACTTTCATTTTAATCTAAAAGAATTTTCATTCATTTACAATGGAAAGAAAGCCTTTATTGTAGATGTAAGAAAAAGAAAATCACTTATAAAACCATTTTCAATGTATCGAAAAGAATTATCTGATTACATTGAGTTGTATAATCTGGATGTAGAAGTATTCAAATCTCCAAATCAAATGAATAATTACCTTACTATGTGTATGCAAATCATTGCTAACATGCTTGACAGTACCCGAATGGGATCTGTTGAAAACTATATAAATCACATCTGGAAAGAATTTGAATGTGCAGTTGATAATTTTAAAGATCCTGAACCGATGCGAATATTTATTGGAAGTATAACTTCAATCATCACAATGATTGATTATAGTCTGGAAATTCAATTATCACAAATGACAGATTCAGATAAGCAAATGTCTATGATCAGTCATATAATTCAAGGTATCGATGAATACTTTGAAATAGCTGGTGTATTTGAAATATCAAAAGATTCAATTAAAAAAATAAAAGTCAAAGGAACTAAATCTGGCAAAGTAACAAATGATAAACCTGATACAATTGATTTAAGCAAAATCAAACCAATAAATATAAGGGAAATTTAATGATTAATGAATCTGATTTCAATTTCAATCTCAGATCTAATCCTCAGATGCAGGAATTCCTTTATGAGTTCCTTGGATTAGAACCTCTTACAGAACCTAATAAAAAAACAGGTAATTACAAAACAGATGAAGCAACAATCATTCATTACGCTGAAAATCAAAACATAAAATTTTGCAAATTATTATTACAATATAGAAAACTTAACAAAGCATTGAATACTTATATTGCCGATCTCAAACGCAATGTATCTGAACATGATGGTAGAGTACATCATGAACTATGGTTGAATGTAGCTGAAACCTATCGATCAAGTTCATCAGATCCCAATTTACAGAATCAACCGAAACATGGTGATATACTTCCGAACCTACCCTGGAAAACAATTAGAAAAGTATTTGTTTGTTTAGGAAAAGGATGGCTTATATGTGAATTTGATTACGATGGTGCAGAAGTCAAAGTTGCAGGAATGCTTGGCAATGATCCCCAAATGATTGAAGATCTTAATAACGATCTGGATATGCATTCCCATTGGGCAATTAAACTATTTGGATTGAAAGGTTACTCCTATGAACAGGTAAAAGAAAAGTTTGGTGACAATGAACGATTCCTGGCAAAGAACAATTTTACTTTTGCTAATTTCTTTGGAGCAGGATTTTCATCAATTGCAGAAGAAATGCGAAAGAGTGATTTTTATAAAGATTTTGTTTATAACATTTACAATCAACGCAAAACAAAACATGAAGCATTTGATCATTACTTCTTTAACTTTTCTCAGAACCATATTAAGGATTGTCAAAATCAATTTTATGAAAGGTATCACATCTATAAAGCATATCAGGATGCCATAGTTGACAAATACTACAAAACAGGGTATGTTGAAAATCCATTCGGATTTCGCAGAAGATTTCCCTTAACCAGAAACGAAATAATTAATTATCCAATTCAATCAACGTCATTTTTATTATTGCTTGACTCGTTAATTAATATCGAAGATGAATTGGAGAAAGGAGGATGGGAATCACATTTAATCAATCAGATACATGATAGTGGTAAAGCCAATCTGAGAACCTATGAAGGTGGAGACTTCATAGATATGGTAGATGAAAAAATGACCGATAAACCCCACCTACCCTGGACTACTACCGTTAGAATGAAAACTGATTGGGAAGTAGGTAAAAACTGGTTGGATATGAAACGAATTAAAACCAATTAAACAAACGAAAGGAGAAAAAGATTATGTTGAATTTAACCAATTACATGAAAGCCGGTTATGGTTGTGTATTTGTTGAAACCCTGGAAATGAAACGTGCAATGAAATCAATTGAAATAGATGCACCTTTCAAAAAGAAAATGTGGAGTCCTATCCGTGGACTCATTAATGATTACTATCGATTTGGTGAAGATGAACCAATCGATGCTCTCAACATCCTACGCAGATCAGTAGGACAACAAGCAGATGGATCATTTGCTGCTGCCCCCTCCAATACTGCATTCATTCTGGAAAACTTTGATGAATTCATTGAATCATTCGATGTAGTCCAGACCATTCTTGACATTTACGATCTATTAAAAGCCAATCATACAATGATCATTATGGTTGGATCTAACTCTGCTGCAATTCCTTCCAAAATCAAAGAGTTCATTCCAGTTGAACAATTCGATATGCCCAATACTGAAGAAATCACCACCATTGCCAGTGGTATTTCCGAAACTTCAATTGAAGAATTAGGAGATAGCTATGAAGATAAATTCAAAGTTAATAATCCAATCATTGAAGCATGTAAAGGCATGACCTGGGAGGAGATTGAAAATGCTCTTGCCAAATCTGCCGTTGAAACTCGATCATTTGATTTCAGGCATATCATGGATCGTAAAAAACAAGTGGTTAAACAAACTGGATTTATGCAATTCATTGAACCCGAACCAATTATCAATCTTGGTGGAATGGATCACTTCAAAAACTATTGGGAACTTAGATCAGAACCTTTTCTCAATGCCAAATCAACCAAACCTAAAGTTAGAGCAGTATTATGTGCTGGATTCCCTGGAACTGGAAAGACATTAGGAGCAAAGGTATTAGGATCAATTCTTGATTGGCCCATTGTTCTATTTGATGTAGGTGCGGTCAAAGAGGGAATCGTTGGTGAAACTGAAAAGAAAATCAGGAAAGCCACAAAGACAATTGATTCAATTGGAAGATGCATCTTTGTATTAGATGAAATTGAAAAGTTCTTTGGTGGAACTGGTCAAGGTCAACAATCAACTTCAAGTGGAGTTGATGAAGGAATGCTTGGTCATATCTTAACCTGGATGCAGGAAAGAACATCTGAAGGTATTTTATTCGGAACTGCAAACAATCTGGATGCATTACCACCTGAATTCAAACGTACTGGTGGTCGATGGGATACTATCTTTTTTGTCAATCTGCCCAATAAGCATGAAGTCAAATCAATCATTGAAATTCAAAATCGTAAATATGATTCAGAAATACCAATTGATAATGAATTCTGTAAAAAATTAAATGATGAAGGATGGTCTGGAGCAGAGATTGAACAATTGGCAAAAGATTCTCATTATGAACCAGTTGAAATTGCCATGAAAAATATTCCAGTACTATCTCGATTCGATTCAAAGAAGTTTGATCGCACAAAGGAAATGGCAAAATCATTTAGATGGGCCAATGCCAAAGATCATTCAAAGGAAATCATGAAACCCCGTAAGTTAAAACTTAATTAATCAATTGGGCAGGTATCCAAATGGCTGAAGGAAGCGGGCTGTAAACCCGTGACATTGGAAACGCTGGAGGTTCAACTCCTCCCCTGCCCACCAATTAAAAGAAAGGAGTAACTAATGAGCCACAATGAAATAATCGATTTAGAAGTAACCGACATTAAAGCTTTATCAATGACCGCAAAACGAATGGGAGGTGAATTAATCCTTAATGCAAAAACCTATAAATGGTATGGTACAAATGTTGGTGATTATCCTTTACCAGAGGGGATTAAAGCATCTGATCTTGGCAAATGTGAACACAAGATTAAATTCCCTGGAATCAATTACGAAATCGGAGTAATCAAATCCAAAACTCAAAAAGGGGCATATTCATTGCTTTGGGATTTTTTTGATAGCTCATTAAAAAAGAAAATGGGGGGAGAAAAAGCAATTACCTTCATTCAACATTACACAATGGAAAAAACCAAACAAGCGGCAATGTTAAAAGGGAAACTGTGCAGAGAATCAGTCATTAAAACCAAACAAGGTGAAAAACGCAGAATAGTAATCACTGTTTAAAAGGAATATAAGATGAAAGATTTAATTAATTACATTGCACGATCATTGGTTGACTTTCCAAATGATGTAGAAGTCAATACAATTGAAGGTGATCACACTACTGTATTAGAACTCAAAGTAGCAAAAAAAGATATAGGAAAGATCATTGGCAAACAAGGCAGAACTGCTCAAGCAATTAGAACTATTTTAAGTGCAGCATCAGGAAAAACAAGACAACGGCATGTTCTTGAAATCGTAGAATAAGGAGGTTAATTATGCAGAAACAAATTATTGTAGAAGTCGATGAACAAGGTAAGATTCATTTTGAAACTGATGGATTCGTTGGTGAAGAATGTATCACCGATGATATAGTCAATCATTTGAAAGATGCATTGGGCAAAGGTCTTGGGCCAGAATTCAAACCTGTATTCTATCAAAAGAATCAAACAAGGACTGTTCATAAAAATTTCTGTGGTTAATTAAATGGATTTATACGAAGTATTATTCTTTCATCCAAAAGGTACTCGATTCTTAATTCAAGGGGTACAAGCTGATGTTGAACAAAAAATGGAATACACTACTCAGGAGACACTTCAAGGAAAACAAAAATTTTCTGTTCCTGGCAGTAATTATTTAGACATTACTTTAATTGTTCCAAGACCAGCAGATGATTATTTAGTAGATGAATTAAGATTCCAAACGGAAGCTGAAGAATTACTTTTATATTTCAAAGATGTTCATCCTTGTTTAATTAAAGGAAGAATAACAGATGTTCATTTAGGTCATGGTGATGTAACTATTAAATTTATAGGTAATGCTACAAATAAAACCTATGATGATTTTGTTTTAGAAGCAAAAAATTATCAATCGATTTTATTTGGAACTGATTATGTCGATGATCTTCCTATTAAAAAGAAAAAGAAGATCATCAAACGCAAACTAACATTCTAATAAAAGAAAGGAGAATCAATCATGGCTACAATCGCAAAGAACACAGGCAATGAAATTAACATTTTCGATCTTGGAACTCTGCTTCAATTTGAAACACACACATGGCAAGCCAGAAAGGGCATTCCCAAAGAGATTAGAGCTAAAATGACTGAAGAAACTGATTGGGTATCAGGCTATCAACGATTGATTAAGTCAGAACGATTGACACCAATCAATTCAGTCATCACTCAGGTTCGGAACTACATTTGGAATGAAATATCTTTACCCTTTCCGATTAAATCCGTTCATTTTGTATCCAATGACATAAGTGAAGAAGCAGATATGAAACTCAGAGCATATTCAAAGATGCTCAAAAAAGAGGTCAACATATTTGCCAAAGACTATGACAAATGGATTAAGGAATCGGAAAAAACCTTAAAGAAAGATGGATTATTTAATAAAGAAGCATATCCAATGAATGTTCGTAATCGATACAGCATTGAATGGAGATGGTTCGATATGACTATTCCCTCTGGATTGACCGATGAAATGTACAAGGTTGAAACAGATCGCATTCAAGCAATGATGAATGAAACAAGGCACAATTGCGTAATTGCCATGCGTGAGGGTTTTGGTGAACTTGTAACTCACTTGTCTTCAACATTAAATGGTAAACTCAATGGTGAAAAACGCAGAGTTAGACCGGAAGCATTGGAAAAGTTTGATGACTTCTTTAACACATTCAAATATAAAAACATATTCAATGATGATCAATTGCAAAATATGGTCAGTGAAGCAAAATCTCTACTGGCAGATGTAACTCCCAAAGATCTCCGCAATGATCAATCATTGGAAAAATTAATCAGTCATGAATTGAATGGACTTAAAGAAGAAATTACTGATGCTACTGAATCTTATAAACGTAAATTAACTTTTTAGGAGTTATTATGTACGATCCAGAATTTTCACTTGATCGGTATAATCTTGAAATTGAATCAGAACGCCAAGCTGATTTAATGCGAAAATACACTAAGCGTCAAGCCAAAATGAAGTCAATGCTTAAAAAAGCCCAAAAGAATTTAGATATTTTGGAAGGCGAATTGGCTGAAGAATACAGACGCAACAAAAAAGAATATGGCATTCACAAAGATACTGATCAAGTGATTTTTCGATTGATTAAAGGTGATCCTAAATATGAAGTACAATTTAATGAAGTCATAAAGTATCAATACCTTTATGACGATGCAAAATCAGCAGTTGATTCAATTGTTGAGAAAGGATGGATGATTAAAGAAATGGTAAAACTTTGGTTGAATAATTATTATTCAACTCCAATTGTCAAGGAACATGAAGTCAAACCCAAACGATTTCGATTAAAGGAGGATTAACTATGTCATTGCAAGATCGATTAAGAGACAGAAAAAAGTTAACAAGTGGAGGTGGTGGTGGAATCAGAGATAAGTTCAAAAAACGGGATACTTCCACATTAGAAAAAACTTATGAAAATAGAGATAAACAAACCAAATCTGGATCAATGGGCAAAACCATATTCAATCATGAAATATTGAGTACTTTTGAAATTGAAGAATGGCAACCCCATTTAGTAATTGGTGATCATTTCTATGATATTCTCCCCGTTTCATTCATTCCCCACATTCCCTATCATTGGGAATGCCAAGTACATTTTGCAGTAGGTTTTGCAAAAGATGCATTTATTTGTCCTCACCAAGCTCACCGTAAACAATGCTATCGATGCGAAGTGCAATCAAAACTCTATCGAAAAAAAGAGGAATACCTCAATGAAAAACGATGGTCTGAGGAAAAATTCAAAAATGCTGCAAAAAAATTGTATCCTCAAGATCGGATTGTTTACCTTCTCTGGAAACGTACTGAAGAACTATTAGGAGATGAACCACCAGATTACACATTAAGGGTATGGAATGCGCCCAAGGTTGCCGTTCACCAGGAAATCCAAGGAAAGGTAAGAGACAAAATCAATCGTACAACCTTGGACATTTCAGACGTTTCCCCTGATGGTGAAGGTCGAACGGTGGCAATGGAAGTTTCCAAACGAAAGACTTCAGCAGGTACATTTCCTGGATATGGTTCATTTGATCTACATAAACGGGAAAACCCAATTCCAAATGAAATACTGGAACAATTGGATACTTTAATCACTGAAGCTGAAGATCAGGGTTTTGAAAATGCAATTGAATATCTAATTCATTATGCTGATTATGAAGAAATCAAAGAATCAATGCAAACTGAAGAAGATGAAGATGAAGATGAAGCAGCAGCAAAAACTAAAGAGGGCAGCACATCATCATTGCGTCAACGATTGCAACAAAAAGAAGAAGAAGAAAACAAAGGGTATGATGCCAGCAAAACTACTGTCGATGAAACCCTTGCTGAAATTGAATCTGAATGTGAAAAAACAAGACAAGAATTATCAGGACTATCTTCAATCAGATTTAAAGCATGGTGTAATAAAAATGATTATAAAGTTGCTTTAGAATTTGATTCTCAATCAGAAGCGGTGGATGCCATTGTCGAAGATATGTATGAAAAATTCATTGAACAAGCAGACATTGACATTTAATTATTAATTAGGGGAGTCTTAATTGACTCCCCACAAGGAGTACTAAATGCCAAGATTAAAATTAACAGAAAAACCTAATTTACGTGATCGATTAAAAACCTGTGAATTATTGCCTGAAGTAAATCTCAAAAAACCCCTGGCATTTATTGATTCCGGCAGTTGGATGCTGAATTTAGCATTAACAAATCACGTAGATCAAGCATATCCAATTGGCAGAGTTATTAATCCAGTTGGAGATTATTCAACAGGTAAAACACTCCTTGCTTGTGAAGCAGTTAATTCTGTTTGGTATATTGAACATCTTCTAAAGAAAAAACGTGTTAAAATGTATTATGATGAACCAGAACATGCATTTGATTACCGATTAGCTGCAAAATTCAATGTACCATTAACACAAGTATATGGATTACGTGAAGATTTAGTAGGATTTAAAAGAAAAAAGGGTGACAGATTATTTCAACGATCAAAAACGGTTGAAAACCTTTACAACAATCTTGAGTACATTAATAAGAATGATAAAGATTACGATGTTGTTCTTTATGTACTTGATTCACTTGATACATTAAGAGATGCAAGAGAAATAAAACATCTTGAAAAAAAAGGAATTGAAAAACAAGATATGGGAGGAGGCAAAGCCAGGGTTCTATCTCAATTATTTCGCAATTCAATTGATAAAGTACACAATTCAAATATTATTCTATTTATCCTATCTCAGATCCGAATGAACGTTGGAATCGTATTCGGTGATCCCAATACAAGAGCAGGAGGAAAAGCTCTTGATCACTACGCCACACACATATTCATGCTCAAAGAAGTCAGAAAAATTACAAGTGATAACAAAATCAATCAGGGAATTGAAGTCAGAGTCAAAATTAAAAAGAATAAAACAGGTGGTCGTTACAATGATGTTATGATGAACATTCTACATGGATATGGGATTGATAACTTTGGATCTGCTGTTAATTTTCTTTGGGATAATGATCAATTTGAACGATCTGGTAATTACCTTGTATTTCATGATGAAAAAATGTATCGGTCTGAATTAATCGAATTGGCAGCAAATAATGATTATGTTGCTCATGAATTAAAATGTGATCTACAAGATTATTGGAATGAGATCATTCTTAATGCTGAGATTGATCGAAAACCCAAATGGGGAGGTTAACTTGGAGGATTTAAAAGATTTTTTTGAATTTTTTCTGAAAGCAGATTCTAAAGAAAAAGAAGCAGTTTTTGGCAAAATTCCCAATTTTCGTGGATTACTGAGAACTGATCAAGAATATAGTTTTATTAAAACAACCAATCTTATTCAATTATACGTTTATCTTTTCTATCCCAAAGAGATAATTGTTGTTATCTTAGATCCTCAATTAGCAATTGAATATGTACCAAAGATAATGATGCTTAAAAGAGATAAACTTGATTCATATTTAAAAGCAAAACATTGTGATCTTATTATTGTTGATTTTGAAACAGTTAATGCTGCTGAAGATTGGGTATTCTCTTTTCCTACCAATGAAATTAAATATGAGATCTATAAGAACTCTAAATTAATTAGAACCAATGAAGGACAAATAGAATATGGGTAAGAAAGGGCAACCGCAATCATGGGAATGCAGAGATTGTGGATCAAGTTGGGCAGAATATAATGCCGAAAAATGTCTTCATTGTAGATCTAAAAATATATATATTTATTGGAACCCCAAAACTCATTTGAAATCTAAACCAAAGAGAATTCAATTAAGGAGTAAATAAATTGGCAAAGGGTGGTGGATTTGAAGGGGAAATGTCTAAAGAGTTTTCATTATACTTAACTCATATGAAAACTGAGGATGGAGTATGGAGAACTGAATCATCTGGAGCAAGAGCAACCCAAAAGCAGAAAGCTAAACAGAAATTGATTCGTCCTGATATGTTTGGTGACATTACCTATACTATTCCAGAAACTAAATTTTGGTTCGATATATTTTCAATTGAATGCAAAACAGGTTATGCAAAGAAAACTAAATCAAAAAAGAAACAAAGTACAACATTAACCATGTGGTCAATCATGGATCTAATTGATTCACAACAAAAGATGACTATGTTTCATGAATTTTGGAATCAATGTCTCAATGATGCAATTAACTCTGATCGAGAACCTATGCTTATCTTTCGGAGGAATAGGCGTAGTCCTTGTATTGCTATGCATAATGATATTTTTGCCGGATTTATGGCAAGATTTGGTAATCCTGGAATCAATATAGTTAATGTCAATGGTGATTTTTGCTACCTTCCTGTAACTGTTATGAATCTAAGACATTTTTTTAATTGGACTGAAGCTATTAGTCCTACTGTAATACAAAATTATATAGTTAGGCAAATTATGAAAAGGAAGGGAACAGGTGATGAAAAAAAGTAACCTTAAATATATATTTAATGATCATTCATCAGAACGTTTCTTTGAACGTACTGCATTGAATATAACTAAAAAAGATCTTGCTAAAGCAATAACAAGTAATCAGATAATAAAATTTAAAAGAGTTAATGTTACTCGATCAATGGCATATATCCATGCTAAAGGAGAAGTAATCAAAGTAGTTATCCATCGAAAAAAAGATAAAATAATTACTATCCTACCCTGGAGATCAATCTTTCATTACAAAATTAAAATACAAATTTTTAGATACCAAAATAAAATATACAGGGTTAACCTATATCCTGATTGCTACCTTGAAACAAAAAAACCCAATGCAATGACCAAGATCTTTGAACTTCAAGGCAAAAATATTCATGATGATCAAGAATTATATAAAATGATAAGACATGATCATCCATTATTTAATGAAATTTTCAATATAGCTTGGGGTCTTTTTGAATCATTAAATAATGACCATCAACTGATAAGAAACAAAAGGAGAGCAGGACATGAAACGTTTGAAATTGAAGGTAAAGCGACAGAAGTTGATGGTATCGTCCAATTCGGAATCGACCTCCCAAAAGTCTCCTGATATAGATGTTATGCTGGAACAGTATCATAACAACACAGAAGAAAAAGATCTGCCTTACCACAAATGGATTTTATTTAAAGATCATTTACCATTAGATATACATCAACCCATTTTAATCTATGATCCCAAATGGGATTCTCTATATGAAGCTGTTTCTTTCGTTCAATTACAACATGCTCTATATGACAAGTATACCAAATTAAGAAATACCCCTTCTCATTGGATGCGTATTAAAAAACCGGAGATATGAGATGAATATAGAAAATAAAATAACAGTAGAAGGGAAAAAATTAGAAACCATGCCTCCTGAATTATGTATAGTTGCTGCATTAGTTAAACGTTTAGGAGGAGAGGTAATAATATCAAACAAAGAGTTAGATCCTACTAATTTTACAGGTGTCATGCTTTATCAATCAAATGGGGATACTATGATCATAAAGGTTACTTAGTATGAATTTATCTGAACTCACAGTTGAAGCATTTGGATTGCACATTAAAAAAGTAGTTAAATTCACCAAAGGTTTAAATATAATTGTAGGTGAATCAGAGGAAGGTAAAAGTACTTTGATTCGTGCTTTATATCTTTTAATTGAAAATTCCCCAAGAGGAGGAGAAAAACTATATCAATCATGGTTGACTGATAAAAAATTATCAATTCAATTAAAAGATGATGCAGGAAACACCGTTAAGCGCACCAAAAACAAATACTATCTTAATAATGGTAAACCTTTAAAAGCCTTTGGTACATCTGTTCCAGATCCAGTAAAAGAATTATTTAATTTCAAAGAAATCAATTGGCAGAAACAAAATGATGTTCATTACCTTTTATTTTCTACTGGAGGATCAGCAGGGAAATTATTAAATAGTGCTACTGGTATGGGTGATCAAGAAATTATCATTGATTCAATTAAACAAAAATTATCTCATTCAAAAAGTGAAATTAAAAGACATAAAAAAAATAATGAAGTGCATTTAAAAACCATTGAAAGATTAAAAAATATAGTTAGATACAAACTTAAAGCAGAAGGTATTATTTATTTAGAAAAAGAAGTATCCGAATTAGAAATAAAAACAAGTAGATTAGAAAATATATTGGTACAATTGGAGTTGATAGAGGAAATAAAAATGAAGTACAAAAGAATAAGTAGGTTTGATGACAATATAAAAACTATTGTCCGTGATCTTGAAGAAACCAATGATTTCGATGAAAGTATTGAAAAACTTGAATCTATTTTAATAAAGATAAAAAAAATAAAAATCATTGATCCAAATATAATAATATCTTTATTAAATTCATTACATGCTATTCACTCCAAAAATTTGGAATTAAGTTCACTAAAATTGAAATCCAAATTACTTAAAAAATGCTTAGATCAGATTAAAGAAGCACAAACAGTACAAAAAACAACAGAAAAAAGTATTTTAATTCAAGAAGCAGAAATTAATGAAGCATTTATTCAATTAGGTTATTGTCCACTATGTAATAGAAAGGTAAAAGATGGAGATACTTGTTGTCGGTGATAGTCATCTTACAGGACGCAATCCTGTTGCACGTTTAGATGACCTTGTTGAAATTCAATTTGAAAAATGGGAATACATTATAGAACTTGCCAATGAAAATGATGTACCTATTGTTCACACTGGAGATATATTCAACGTTGCTATAATTGCAAATTCATTACTCACTCGACTTGGAGAAATATTAACCAAATTACATAACCCATTGTATTTTGTTTGGGGTAATCATGACCTTCAATATCATTCTATGGATATGTGGGATCGTACATCATTAGGAGTCCTTTGGAAAAACAATAACAAAGTAAAACATATCTCTGAATTCTGGAGAGATTATAAAATGTGGTGGGCATGGCTGGATTGGGAATCAAAAGAAATACAATGGTATGGAGATCGTCCAGGTTTACTTTTATCTCATAAAGCTATTGTATCCGGTAAAAAATTAAAAAGACAAGGTTCATGGATCTTAGATGACACCGAATTTTGCTCAAATATTGATACTGATCCCCAACTTAAAGGATTTTATTTGATTATTTGTGGTCATTGGCACAGACGCTATATTTACAAACATCAAGAAACAAGAGTAATCAATCCTGGGCCTATAATCAGACGTACAGTTGAAGAATGGTTCATACCTTCAGTTACACTATTAAATCTTGACACATTAATACATAAAGAACTAATTATATCCGACCTTGATCCAGAGCAGGTTTTGTCCAGAACTCACATTGAACAAAACATTGAAACAATGACAGACAATGTTTTAAAATTTGTTGATTCATTGAAAAACAAAAAATTCAAACATAAAAAATCATTTTTAAAAACATTAATGCATAATTTAGATCAACATGAACTTCCTAATAGAGTAGAAACAATAATCAGAACAACAACAGCAGATCTAATTGAAAAAGGAGTTATCAATGAACAATTTTAAACCCGTACAAATTATGGCTAATGATTTAAACGATTGTTACTTTCAACTATTATCTTATGTTTGGGAATTTGGCAGAAAATACAAGATTGATACAGGATCATTTGCTGGAGCATCAAGATTGGAATTTGATTTTTGCTCTGGTTTTATCAATTATCCTCACACCAGACCGCTTGCTCCAATCATGCCTGAAGGTATCCCTCCTGTAACAACCGATGAAAAGCTGGAACTTGAGTATTTTCCCAATTACTTAATGAACCCTGAATTGGAAGGCAATGAGCATTACAAATATAGCTCATGGATCAATGGTACAGATCATTACAGACATTTTTTAGCAAAACCGGAAGCATTACAAACAGAAGAAGAAAAACTATCAGATGAAGAATTCATAGACAATAAAGAAACCCCTTTAGAATGGGTTGTCAGGCACTTTAAAGAAAAAGGGTATGGGAACAACCATTGCTACATTAACGTTGGAAATGTGGACTCTGGCTTTAACTATGACATACCCTATGACAATGAAGGTGAGCGCAAGACATCCCCCTGTCTCAGAGGTATCGATTTCAAGATTAAAGGTGGTTATCTAATAATGGGTTGTATCTTTAGATCCTGGGATCTTTATGCAGGGTTTCCTGAAAACATGGGAGGACTTACCTTATTAAATGAGTATGTTGCTAATCAATTAGATGATGTTGAACCAGGGCCATTAACTTTTACATCTATGGGCCTTCATGCCTATGATTATCAGATAGATCCTATCCTGAGTATACTTAAAAAAAGTTAACTTGAATTATACCAATATAAAAATTTAAAAATTTTTATGGAGGAAAAAAAATGGATTTAGTTGAAGCAAAAATCACTAAAATGAAAAATTTTTTGAATGACATGAAAAACAAAAATCAAAGAGCAATAGCTCAAGAAGAACTACTTCTTAATCAACTAAAAGAAGAATTTGATATTGATAATTTGGAGGAAGGATATGAGCTTTATGATCAATTAATTGATGAAAAAGAAGACAGAAAAAAAAGAGTTGCAAATCAAACAGAATCATTATACAATTCTATCGTTTCTGAAGGATTGATCGATGCCACATAATGAAACATTCACAAAACTGTGTGAAATGATTAACATTATGGAAACCGAATTGGTATTCGCTCAATCCAGTTTGCGCTCCAACAGACTCATAATTGCCAAAGAAAAATCTATTTTGGAATCCCTGGAGATGGCAAAATCTTATGTCATCAAAATTGGGGATACTACCAGAAAAGAAGTCAAAGATTTTATTGAAAACACCGTTACTTTTGCTATCCAAACAGTCTACGGTGACGAGTATAGTTTTGTAGCTCAATTTAATTATGATAAAAGAGACCAATTTGAAATACAATGGTTTATTGATAGGAATGGAGTTCTTCTTGAACCACGTAAAGACACTATATCAGGAGGCTTAACAGACGTTACTGCTTTTTCTCTCCGATTGGTCATCCATGCTTTAGAAGAACCTGATCCTGCCCCCATCCTTATCATGGATGAACCTTTTAAAAATGTTTCCAAAAGATATATCCCTTTAGTTTCAAAAATGATCAAAGAAATTTCAAAATTATTAAGTCTTCAAATCATTATGTGTAGTCATACAAATGAATTAATCGAACAAGCAGACAATATCATTTACTTATAGAAAAGACCAATCCTGATTATACTTTAGATCAGGATTTTCATACCTTAAAAAATAATCAATTAAAACTTATTAAGGTTGGATATTTAAAGAGTCAATTTCATTGGAAACTCTATCAGATAACTATGATTATACTCAACAGGAGAAAAAACGATGATAGAACAAACATTAGATTTAGTAGACAACAAAGAAGAATTACAAGATTTATTACTAAACATGGGAATATTACCGGAATTAAACAGAACATTTTTAAACCCATTAGGATTAAACTTAATACTAAATAAGGAATTAAATTTAGAATTACAAAAAACAGATAGTCCAGAAGGAATAATAGCCCACACCGTTGATTCATTTCGATTGAAAGTATTTAATGATTATAGAAATAAAAAACATAAAGAAAGACAGGAAATGGCAGGGTTTATAATCCAGACCAAAGACCTGATAAGAAAAGATAAATTAACAAAAGATAAAGACCTCCATCTCTCCTCTCCTGAAAATCTAAAATTAAAAAAACTATTAAATTGTGTTGATGATATTTCCTATAAGATAAAACGTATACTTATGGAAAACTCTGCAATTAAAGACAAAAATGGAGCAGATATTGATTTCAATAAAGTATTCCGTGATATGGAAGTAGATTTTGCTATGGATAATTATTTAGACGGAATTACTAAAGCTATACTTATTTATTATCAAGAGGATATTGAATTGGAATTAGATAAAATTAAAAAAATCAAAACAAAACAAGATAAGACTTTCAGGGGGAAAAGATAATGACATTAGAAGGAGAGTGGACTTATTCAGATAACGCAATAGCAATTTATAAACGACTATATTTTGATAAACTGAAAGGAGAAACCAAACCATCACAAACCCACTCACGAATAGCCAAATTTGTAGGGGAAAGTCCTGCCGAACAAAATCAATTCTTTAATATACTCGAAGAAAAAATATTCAGACCTAATTCACCCTGCATAATCAATGCAGGTAGTGATTCAAAAAATCCACATGATCGTGCCTTATCCGCTTGCTATGTCCTGGGCCTGGAAGATTCAATGGACTCTATCATTGAAATGTGGGGAGTCTGTGCTAAAATTTATGCATCTGGAGCAGGATCAGGCATACCTATTACTAACCTCAGAGAAAAAGGAGCAAGTATCTCAACAGGTGGTTCAGCATCCGGCCCATTAGCTTATCTAAATGTTGTTGATATGTTAAGCAACACAGTAAGATCTGGAGGTAAGACAAGACGTGCAGCTAACATGGGTATCTTTAAATATGATCATCCTGATGTATTAAAAATATTAGATTCAAAATTAAATGGTGAAATTCAAACATTTAATTTATCTATGAGTGTCGATGATAAATTTATGATGAAGAAGCACAAGAAAGGTCAGGTTCATTTGTCAAGTCCAAGCACAAAAGAAATAGCAACCACTATTCATAGAGATGATATTTGGAAAAGAGCTATTAGAAATGCATGGACTAACGGTGATCCTGGCCTTTTCTTTTTTGACACCGTAAATAAATTCAATCCATTCCCAAGCTTGGGAG
>JGI24024J18818_10000040_pt1 | contig 32100 bp, 40 predicted proteins | sample Cruoilmetagenom2_FD_18818 | JGI IMG/M metagenome (IMG submission 18818) | reverse complement strand
TGCAAGCTGAAGCGCTTTTTTTGAAAATTTATACACGGGCAGGAAATCAGAGAATTTCCTTTTCGGAAGCGGCTGATCAGCTCGTGGTTGGATGATTAATCGTCTTCTTCAAATTTAGACAACCATTCTTCATTTATAAAGCTCAAGGTTCTCTGTCCGCTCTCAAAGTCAAAATCGTCATCTGTCAGTTCAAAACCGTTTTCTGCAAGGCAAGCTTTTAAATCCACTTCAAGTTCATCATAAATACTCACTTTTCTGATGTCGAAGTGTGTGTAGGTAATTTTTAATTCCATGATGGACCCCCTGTATCCATTTGACCTTTTCCTGTTTAACCGCTTAACATATCATAATTTCGAACTATTTTCTGGACTAAACTTCCGGTAAAAAAATTATTTCAGGCTCAGATTACAAGATTGAGCTGAACCTGGACGAGGTATAATAAAATGAACACAAACTCCATAAAAGAAATTAGAGAATCTTTAATGATAAGCAAAACCGAACTTGCCAGAAAGGCAAATATATCATCCATCACCCTGACACGGGTAGAGCAGGGGAAACCAAGCAGAATGGGAACAAAACGAAAAATCCTGTTAGCTTTAGGGTTGAAACTATCTGATAAGAACAAGGTTTTTCATTAAATTAAAAAGTTTTGCCGGTTTATCAAAGCGCGTGCCCTTGTCAGTCATGCTGGCAGGGGTTTTTTATTTTACTATGGGTTCAGGGCCCTCTTTGAGTTTGCATGTTAACATGATAACATGTTGTATGCTAAACAAATTCTTTGCAATCACGATTTTTTTTGATATAAAACAAACTTGGCTGATAAAAAGACGTCCGCGAACGAGAAATGATCCTGGTCTTCTGAATGAACTAAAGCACCGCAGTATAGATACCGAAAAATTCATCTCCGTCCTCATTGACATCCAAACGGGCTTGCCATATTGCACTTAAAGGAGTTTATAGTTCTGAAAGTTGACCTGCATCTCATACACTTCTGCTATTAACCATTTCTTGTTCGGTTGATCTCACTGGCAATTTTTTCCTGGCTATACAAGGGTATAATTTTGTTTTTATCTGATCATTATTTCTCGACCAAAGGGAATAATAGCAGTGGAAAGAAAAAACTTTCAAAATAAATGTCCTGAATGCGGCTATATCACCCATCAACGAATCTGCCTAAAGTGGTGGATGCGTCTTATACTCGGCACGAAACATTGTTTTTGCATTAGGTGCAGATGCTATTTTATTATTATCTTTTTGGAGAAGCGCCCTAAAGATTCGATAGAAAGGGGATATCAATGAAAGAGAGACGTCAATATGAAAGGTTTATTCTTCCACTCCCTGTAAGACTGGAAGGTATAACGCCAGGCAGAAATAGGGTGTTAGATCTTGAAACCAGAGACATATCTGCTTCCGGCACATTCATTAATACCTTAACGTTTTTTCCGGAAGGAACCCGGTTTATTCTGGATTTTACCATTCCGAGTGACAGCATCGAAGAACTTAAGGAGGTGAAGCGTTTGAGGGGCTGTACAGGACGCCGGGTGCGTTCTACCTCAAAAGGCGTGGCGATTCAATTTGACAGAGACTCTCAGATTGAAAGTTTAAAAGTTTCGTAGCAAATAGAAAATCAGGCCCTAAAACTGCGGGATTAAACTTTATCTTGATTTTCCGATTATTAAACCAATAATATGGTTCGGATGCATATTGCAAAACCGAAAAAAAATTCTTGCCGAAGGTTATATGGGGATGAGTAAATTTGAAAAAAGATTGTGTATTTTCGCCATTGTATTTGTGGCAATTTATATTGCCGCAATGGTGATAACCGTTCACTCAAGAGTGAGTAGCCCGGAAAAGGTCACACGGATTGAGTCGGTAGACCCCGGTGCGGGTGAAGGTCAGATGATGCTGGCGGAACTTTTTCTTCCAATGGCAATATTTTTTTCGGTCACCGTCTGTTTTATAATGGTCAAAAACAGACGATCAAAATCGGTTCTCGAAGCTGAAGAATCGGATGAAGAGTACCCATAGCCGGTTTGGTTTTTTAGGTCCGTTCGTTTGCCCCAAATGCCTTGTATCAGAATTGCCCTAACCGGTAAGCATTACGGATTCTATTCAGACAAAGACTCTTCAGATATCCGAACCATCACCATTTCACCCTTTGCACATACCGTTTCTTTGACAGAGAGCGTCATGGAAACAATCACTTTGCGGCCCCGGATTTCTTTCACTTTTCCACGGAGTTCCAAGGTTTCATTCATCGGCGTCGGAGCCAAATAATCCACATGTAAAGCGGCGGTGACATAGCGTGAGGCCGGATCTGTATCGGTTTTACTTCCGTTTTTAAGATACGTTGCTGCGTAAGCTGTACCGGCGCCATGACAATCCATTAAGGATGCGATCAATCCGCCGTATACATTTCCTGGAAAACCACCGGTATGATAGTGTTTGGGCTTAAAGCGGCATACGCTTTCTTCTCCATCCCAATAGCTTTTTATGTGTAAGCCATGTTCATTGAGTCTGCCACATCCAAAGCAACTTGCGAAATTCTCCGAATAGTAATCTTGAAAGGCTTTCATGGTCATATGGTTATCTTTTTCTAAGGTTGTGTTAACGTTTTTTGAATTTTTTTGCGGACAAAGGATCTATAGTGTTCTTCAGGTTTCCTATTAAAGTATAACCTTTGGAGGCGCTTGCCAAGAACATTTACGACGATTCAGGGGATTGGCTAAAGTTTTTGTTGGCGTGCACGGCTGAAAATCTATTGCAGCAATGCGCAGATTTTCGCTTAATTTTCTGCAATGTTATGTTCGTTTATCCCGATAAAGATAAGGTTTTCAAACTGTTTGTTAAGGGGACCCAGTTTCTTTTGAAGCACATCTCTACCAAAAGGGTAAATGGTCTTTAGGTCGTTGGTATCAATAAAAATCTGATAGAACCTCTTGCCATGCGTAATTAACGTATCGATCAACTCGTGTGCAGAATTTCCGTCAAAGTCACCGGCCAATTTCAGGTGGAGGGTGTCTCGGGTTTCAAAAGAAAAAATGTGGAAATTTGATGCCATGGGTTGGCCCCTTTGTCTGTATTTTAAATTGCATTCTATTTTATGCAATAATCATGCATAACCGAATCGTTTTATCTTCTTTAAAAAATTCAATTGGTTNGCTGAATGGAAAGGGGATTGGACCCANAATATTGTGAAACAAGCACCACAATTATTATGTAAAGATTTACATATTCAATAATGTAGAAAAATTGGAAAAGGCGGGGTCGATCGCCGGACAGTTAAAAGACCGCGTCATGGATCGGGTTCGGTGGTCTCTGTCAGCACGCCCGGTGTATTGGTCACCATGATGTTTTGCCGGGTTGCGGCATCAATATCGATATTGTCATAGCCCACCGCGATGTTGGAGATGACTTTGAGAGATGAAAGCTCGTCCATCACCTGTGAAACGATCCTGTCGTTCAATAAGCTGACCAGGCCTGCCTTTCCTCAATACTATCTGAACCGTCGTTCAAATTGCTGTTCGATAACCTCCGTACCCCACTGCATGCCACTGCGTTGTTCTATAAGTTTGAAACCATGCTTCTCGTAGAGATATCTCGCAGGATTCAGTCCCTCAAAAGTCCAGAGGTAAATTCTTCTGTAGCCTTTGTTACGGCAAAAGTCCACGGCCGAATGGATCAGCCGGTTGCCGATGCCTTTCCCGCGCATTGCATCGGACACGATGAACCAGCGGAGATGCGCACCCTTGCCGGTGTTGTGAATCCCGTCGATGGTAATGGATCCTTCAACACGGCCTTCCAATGAAGCCGTCCAGAAGCCATCTCGATTTTTGTCATATCTTCCGATGAATTCTGCAAGTTCGGCGGCCACCTTTGATTCGAAGAAGTGGCCGAATTCCCAATGCGCATGGTAGTAGGTTCCATGGAGTTCAACCACCCGGCCGATGGAACCGGGGATATGGCCCCTGGTTATATTAATGTCCGACATATGGACTCCGATTTAGTTTTTTTGATTGGAATAGAATGTTTGTATCCTTTGCATTTGAGCCGATCTTGGCAATGCCAGGTGATGGGTCCAGGCTTACGTATCGGCAGTCTATGATACCTGAACTTGGGATATCCCACCATCATTCTGCCAAAGCATTCGTGGCCTTTGAGAAGTGAGAATGCCTCTGTCATCAGGGTAAACCCTATTTCAACGGAGCTGCAGGGTGCTTCATTCCAAGTGATAAATTTCTTGTACGATCTCCGCAAACCAGGGCGGCTTTTGAACGATAACGTATATTAAAACCAGGCCGATAATGGGTATCGGTATGACCGCATCAATAATTCCGAGAAGGCATAAAATCAAGAGGGATTTTGTTCTCATGTTCATAGTCTGAAGGTTCCCATATCATAAAAAAGGATCAAACCTGAATGTTCTATCCAAGAAGTGAAAATCGGAAATCACAACATTCAGCGCCTTCCATTATAGTTTTTGTTCTTCTTAACTCGATCTGTGGATTAAATCCTTTCATAAATGAAAAATCCCTGTTGCACGAAAGAAAGAATCCGATATCTTTTATACTCATTTTTTCATACATCTGTGCATATTCACAGTGGGTGACATCAAAGAATAACATGGTTTCATTTTCTTTGAGCATCTCTAGGGTCAATGCATTATCTTTTGCCCAAACTTCTTTTACGATTTTAGACAGTTCAGCTATGGTGTTCCCCGAATATGCCTGTGCCGACTTTTTCCCGGACGCGACTGCATCTTCGCCGATGATATTTTTGGCGATTTCTATGGCTTTTTCATAACCGATCTCTCGAGCAAAACCGTAAATGAGCGAAGAGACAATCGGCGCTTGTATTTCACGGCACTTTTGATGCGTTATTTTCATTTCAGATGGACCCCCTTCCACGATCAGTCGTTGAGGCCTTTCAGCCAATTAAGGGCGTGTTTTTTGTCCCGGCAATCAAAGTGTCTTATTTCTGCACTGACAAAATGCCCGGCAACTCGCGGCAAAATCGACAAAAAACCACTGTCGGTCACCGCTGCAACTCTCTCGATGTGTTGATGATGATTTTTGACAAATTTTAGATGAGAGACCAACGCCGCAAAGTCATTCCATCCCGGGAACGACTCAGCGTAAATCATCAATCCGTTGAGTTTGCCTTTTTCTTCGATAAAAGGATCGATTTTTTTCGCCAGCCTCGCAAAATCCGACGATTCCAAGGGGCCATCGGGGGTTACGATAAGTATCCCCTCATCCTTCAACAATTCGTGATTCAGCATTTCAATATCTCCTGTTTATTGTGAATGGTGTTTTACGCATCTGAACTTGCAAAATTGCTTGCAAATTAAACAGATCAGATATTCTTCTCGTTTTGTTTGCGCTCATTTAGGGCCAAAATTTTTTTCGGCAAATCTATACCTTAGGGCACAGATGAACACGGATTATCAATAAATTCAAGCTTGTGAATCCAGGTCTGTTAAAATATACACCCCATTTAATTGATATTGACAGACATGGACACGACATCGCCAATGTTATTTGAGCGCCTCAAGTGCTTCTTTGGCGGCGTCTATCACCTCAACGGGGTACGGACCGTTCAAGAGCGTTTCTATCTTTGGGATGACCCCTTTATCCCCGGCGTTGCCCAAAAGGTAGAGAATGTCTCCTTTGACCGCATCTTCTGCCCGGGGAAAACAATCCCATAAAAATGGGATGGTATGGCCGGCCAGTTCACGGTTTTCCTCGGCTATGGTTTCAAACACGACCATGGCAGCCAGGCGAACCGGCCATTTTTTATGGACCAAGAGGTCCATGAAGGCCGGGAAGATTTCTCCACAGTCGAGCATCATGTTGGCAACCTCCACAGCGCTCCCTTCTTCAAACATGGCTTGCAGCGATGACGCACTGAGTTGAGAGGGATCCCGGTTCAATATCATATCGACCACTTCTTCGATCTGGATCGATCCGGTCCAGCGAAATTGATCTTCGAGTAAAACAGTGGGGGCGGAATGAATATTGTCGGATGCCGCTATTTCAGGAAAGAGCGCTCCATCGATAATGATCAATTTTATAGATTCGTTTCCTTTGGCAAGGTAGAGAAATTGCATGACCGTTTTCGGGCAAAAGGGACAATGGGGCATAATATAGATTTTCAGCCAGGCAGGGATCTGGTTATTAAAAAGCTTGGTCTGAAACGATACATTCACATGTTGGGCAGGGGTGTCACGGTTGGCCAAAACATTCAGAAAAGGTTCGAGCACCTTGCCTTCGGGAATCGCCTGGTATCGAACGTTGCCGACCTGGATTGCAGGGGGTGTCGATTCTTCGTCCTTTTCCGGTTTAACTTTGACGTTAGGGGCAATGCGCGTCAAATTGTCACAGAAATCACGAAATATTCCGCTGCGTTCATCTTGGGTCAAGATCAGATCGATGAATATATCATCATCAAGTTCTTGGGCCCATTGGGTTATTTTCTGTGCGTCTTCTTTTGGAATCATCTGTGCATCCTGGAACACGCTCTGCGCGTGGAAAATAGCGTTAGCGAACAAGGGTGGATAGAAAACGTCTTGTTATCTCATTTTCCACCCATTTCATATCATTTTTGGTCTTTCCTCTCCGGTAAATACGGGTGATCGCTTCTGCGTAGGATTTTGCGGTATGGTACCCTTCGGCCACGGCTTGCTCTACAATGAGCCAGTCATAGGTATGTGTAAATTTTTGAAACGCATCGATTATTTGAGGAAATATTTCTTTTGTAAAACTTTCGAGGAACGCAACATAAAATGCCAGAGACGCTGTTTTCCGTTCTCTGGCTATATATGGAAGTGTTCCATATTCGTTGGTGTCTGCAAGAAGGTCCTTAACGGTTCGGACGAGCAGTTCGATGGGTGTGTGAGGGAACGCCGCAATAATTTCGCGCCATAGGTGACGATCAAAAACAGTATCCTGAATTTCACCCAGCTCGTGGTAGATGTATTTGTCTGTTTCATCCACCGCAATTCTTGCGAAATTACGTTGTAACTCTTTGGGTGTCTGTTCTTTCAGCCCATAAATTTCAAAGGCAAACCTGAGAGCATACCGCCCGGATTTTTTTATATAAAATATTTGATCCCAGAGAAATAGTTTTGCCGGTTCTTGTCTTACAAAGATGCAATTGTCTTGGGACAGGGCAGGGATTGTCAGTAGATCACGGGCAAGCTCGTGACCGAGGATAAATACCGTGTATCCATTTACTTCTTTCTTTTCCTCGATGGAAGCGAGAAAAAATGTGGGTTTAAGGCTGCGAGCATACCCGCTTCCGTAAATGAATCCATGGGGCTCTAGAACCGCGTTGATCTCTGTGGCATCAAATGGGTCGAAACGACGTCCGAGAATGGTGATGTCTCCGAATTCTTTTTCCAGAAGTTTTTCCCATTTTTCTTCTTTGTCGCCAATCCATTTTAAGACCTCGGAAGAGTCCTTTTCAACCCAGGGATCCAATCCTTTTTCCCATTTATATAGATCCCGCAATCTTAATGCCAAACCGCATATGGAATAAAGACCGGCATGTTGGGAATCCGCAATATCGCAGTTTTTCAGGACTTGGCCGGTGATGTCATCTATTTTGAACATTGGGTGTCTGCCTTATCGGGTGGAAAATACCGGTTACCCGATATCTGCGCCCCCGAGAACAGCAAAGATATCCTTTGCAGGGATTGCGCCTTCTCTCAGAATTTTCGGAAAATCATGTGTAACATCGACGACGGTTGATCCGATGCCGCCTTTGAGAGGTCCGGCATCCAGAATAAGGTCAAGCGGGTCGGCAATCAGCGGGTCTATATCTGAAACTCGTGAACACCCTGAATTGCCCGTAATGTTTGCGCTTGTGGCGGTTATGGGGCTTTTGAGCGCCTTGGCGAGCGCCAGGGCAACAGGGTGTTGCGGCATTCGGACACCGATCCTGTCTGTACCGGCGGTAAGATTTGCGGGCAATACCTTTTTGGCCTCAAATACGATGGTCAGTGCACCCGGCCAGAAGCATTCCATAATGCGAATGGCTGAAGAGGGGATTTGTTGAACCAGCTTTGTCAGATCTTTTTGTTCGTGTATAAGGACAAGCAGCGGTTTATTATACGGCCGCTGCTTTATTTTAAAGACCTTGTCGACAGCTTTGATGTTCAAGGCCTCTGCACCCAGTCCATAGAGGTGCTGGGTAGGGAACATTATGACCCCACCGTTTTTAACGATCCGATAGGCCTCTAAGATTTGATCATGAGAGGGATTGAGAGGGTCAACTTGAATGATCTTTAAGCTTTTTTGCTTTTTGATCAACTTGTTTTGCAAGCTCCTTTTTATACGTTTCCAGCATTTTTGTAAGGTTCGGGTCTGCAAGTGCCAGTATCTGTACGGCAAGGATACCTGCATTTCTTGCACCCGGCTTCCCGATGGATACGGTGGCGACAGGGACCCCCGGCGGCATTTGAACGGTTGATAGGAGTGCATCGAATCCCTGAAGGCATGAGGAATCTATGGGAACCCCTATGATCGGCAGCGAAGTATGGGCCGCCATAAACCCGGCCAGATGGGCTGCGTGTCCGGCTCCGGCAATAATGACTTTTATGCCCCGCTTATGGGCGGAAGTGGCGAATTTAATCGCCCTTTTGGGACTTCGGTGTGCGGAGGCAACCGTCATTTCATAGGATACCCCAAATTGTTTCAAAACCGAAGCGGCTTCTTCCATTATTTTAAGATCGGAATCGCTCCCCATGACAATCCCGACTTCAGGCGGCCGGCCGGATTGTTTCAAAGTTTTTTTTCCTGTTTTCAAATAAACCTCCTTTTCAGGATATGCTGGCAAGGCTTTCAAGCAAATCTTGNTTCTTTTGAACGAGTTCCTTTCGATCAATCTTTGCACCTTTGGTCCCGCCATNTAAGGCAATCTCCGAAAGGTAATAATTTCCNTCGTCTGTAATCATNATATCCAAGTGGGCATAGGGAAATTTACCGCGTTCCATTACGGCATGACAAAATNTTTCTATATTCTCGTCCGGATCGTAGGGATAACTTTCTCCGCCCATGGAGATATTCATCCTGAAATTGTTGGGATTATTTCTGGCATATGCCTCCATATAATCCCCAACAATAATAACCCGTACGTCAATAAAGTCGTCTAAAAAAGGCTGAACAACAAAAGGATATGAAGATTCGGACAAGGCCATGAAACTGTATAAGACTTCCATGGTGTCCCACTTTCGCACACCATGACCGCAGTGCATACGGTCTTCCTTTGTAATCACAGGGGCGATCTTGAGCCTGTTATAAATATTTATCGTATCGAGAAGATCCGACCGCCGCACAATAACGAATGTATGGGGCAACATCCATTTTTTAAAAATGAGGACTTGCGCAGCCTTGGAGTTGTTCAGGACCTGTGAAAGGGGAGATGGAAAACATGAAATGCCCCGTTCGAGAAGATCGATAAGGGCAGATTGTTTCATATGTTTGTAAGCCAGTGTCCCTAAAAAAATATCTCCCGAACGAAGGTCTTGATAGACTTCCTTGAGTTCCCTGCTGCCTCTGACGATCATTGAATCACCCGCCGCTTTTGTGTCCTTCGATACTTAACTCAATCAATCTGTCCAGAAGCTGGCCGAAGGGAATCCCCGCGGCAGCGGCTGCTTGTGGCAATAGGCTCGTGGCGGTCATGCCGGGAATTGTGTTGGTTTCGAGGACATAAAGCTCATTATCTTTGAGAATCATGTCTGTTCGGCTGTAGCCTCTGCAAAAAAGCGCTTTATGGGCTGTTCTGGCTGTTTCCTGTGCCTTCTCGGTGAGCACGTCGTCGATCCGGGCCGGACATATCTCCTGGGTGACACCTGCTGTATACTTTGCCGTGTAATCGAAAAAGTCACAGGATTTATCAGGAATTATTTCAATGATGGGCAAGGCTTCCAGATTCTCATTGCCGATAACGCCGCCGGTAAGTTCAATCCCGTCGATATGTGCTTCTATCAGAATCATTGGATCTTCTTTAAAGGCTGCATTCACCGCATCCTTTAGGGATTTCGTGGATTTAACCATGGAGATTCCGACACTCGAACCACTGGCCACCGGTTTCACAACCAGAGGCAGACCCAGCTGTTCGGCACATGCGTCCGAATCTAAAACATCATCTTTTTTTATCACGATGTACGGCGGGACCCGAAGTCCGGATTTTTCGTAAAGATGTTTGGAAGCCAGTTTGTTCATCGCCAGAGCACTCCCAAGAACACCCGAGCCCTGATACGGAATATCCAGAAGGTCGAGGAGTCCCTGAAGCGTACCGTCCTCACCAAACGGCCCATGGAGAATTATCAGTGTCGCATCAATTTTAGGCGCATCCGCAACCAGTTGCGGAAGATCGGTTTTTGGATCGTACCGGATGATATCGTATTTGTTGTGATCCAGTGCTTCATAGACCTGGTTTCCGCTGGCGATGGAGACTTCACGTTCGGAAGATATCCCACCGGAGAGAAGCGCAATGGTTAGTTTTTTCATGGGTTGCCTTTCAGTCTGACCAAAGTTAAAGTGGATGTGCTGCCTAAATGTTTCTATGACTTGAAAAGCCGTTCCTTGAATCTTTTATATTCTTCAAGGGTAATAAGGTCGTTTTCAAGCAGACGGACAAGTTCGGAAAACTCTTTATAGCGAATCGACTCCGGGTCTTCGAGTTGCTTGACATTGCCGGATGAACTGCTGTCCAAGGCAGGCAGGTTGTTCTTTGCCCCGTCGATTTTTAGTGAAGCCAGTCCGCCAAGAAAACTGATCTCAACCGTTCTCCCCCTATACCGATGAGCGCTGAGTATTTCCCTGAGGGTCTTTCCTTCCATTTTCATGCGCTTGTAAAAATGCAAGCCCGAAGCAATGATGGCGATTGAACCTCCGATAAAAATCCATGTCATATAATTTATTATGCCCCGAAAAAAAATGACCATGATGACCAAACCCGCCACCAAAATAACATGGAGGAGAAGGATAAAATAGGCCATGAGGACACTTTTAAAATGTCTGCTCTCTTTTTCTTTTTGCTTGAATACCATAATTGGAGCTTAGCTCATCTTTTCACTGATTTTTTGAGTTCTCGAATCGTTCTGTCAGTTTTCCCATATAATGTTGGGGCATTTCATGGGCAACGGATGTTTCTCGCATTGAATTCAATTTCATGATCAAAAAGTTCAATTTTTTTAATAAACGGTATTTTTCAGGCATTTCTTCCATACCGGCCAAAAGGTCTTCGGTCTGTTTAATCTGATTTTTCAATTCGATTTCCGGGGGAATACAGTCTGAATTTTTTAGTATTTTATAGGCCAGGCGGAGTTCTTCGGGGANAAAACAACCATCCTGAAAGATCAAGGGTTTGCCGGAACCGGGTAGATTTTCGAAATCGCCCCTTTTTTGAGCCCTTCGAATACGCTCTTCCACAATTTTTTCAAAACCGTGTATCATCGCTGATCGCTGTTTTTTTTGCACAGGCATGTGTATTGGCTGCATCACCTGTGGTTCATATCCCATTAAATGCTATAATACAACTTTCACCATCTTTTCAAGCTATAAAACGCTGAAAAAAAGAGGGGTCCTCCGATATTTTCAAGAGACGCCCGGGGATAACCGTAAGTTGTGGGAGCTCCGGAAAACTTTCGACTGGCGTTTTTCCGGTCAGGTTTTTAAATTTGAATTCCCCGCAGGTTGCTGCGGGGAGAGTTCATTATAAATTCCAATCTGTTACAATTAAAATGTGTGTGCCGAAATGCTTTGGGTGGGAATCGGCTGGGGGCAATCCTTATTGGACAGGATTTTTCCCTATAAAAATGAACATTTTTCAAAGGTCTCATTCTATCAGGCGGATTAAAGATCTGCCTTTTTTATTTCCTTGCCTTCACATGTGGTGATTATTTTATAACAAAAAAAGCAGGGCCATTTCTGACTCTGCCTGTTGAAGATATCTAACTAATTATTCAGATGTTCTTGACTTTTTCCTCCTATCAAATCCGTTTCTTCTTTCCTTGCCGGATCTCTGTTCCGGAATATATTTGCAGTATTTAAATTGACGTCTATCAACACCTGAACGTCTGCCCGCATCGTCTTTGATAGATGACTCCATATCATTGGCAAATATTTTGTTAGTATCTGATATTTTATAGCCTAAAGCCAAAACAATCCTCCTTTGTGTTTCCATTCTACAAGGCATGCTATATTCAATACGGGTAATGGTAGCCGGTGATATGTTGGCCTTCTTGGCAAGTTCTCCCTTGCTGATCATAAGAGATTCTCTAATTTCTCTTAAATAGTTTTTATTCAATTCCCGACCCTTGGCAATTGTGGTTTGATCATTCAGATTCTGGACTGGATTAGATCCGATAATAGGATGCAAGAATCGTGCATGATTTAAAATAGATCTTCAGAAAAGAGATAAATGGCAAGATTACAGGTGGTTAGTCTAAATGGATGATTTTTCAGATCACAGGTATGTGAAAAACATGTGATAATTCATTGTGAAACTAATGTCATATTATGCCGGTACTTACAGACATCTGATTCAGAAAAAAGAGCAGGGCCATTTCTGACCCTGCCTTAATACCTTGAAGCTTTTTTACTTTAATGCATCAATTCGGCTGTCTATTTCTTTTTGATGTGGTATTGACCATCAACATCAATTGAGATTATTCCCTTTCCGATCACCATACCCTTGTAGGTACCACCTCCCTGAATACCTTCATATTTCCCTGTCCCCTTAGTATAAGTGTAAGATCCTTTAACTGTCTTGATGGGTTTGCCTTCAGGAGATTTTTTAGTGGTTGTCATTCCACTAAATTTGCTGAAAAAGGTACCCCCTTCTCTGTCAATAACTTCATTGTAACCACTGTGGGGACCAGTTCCCTTAATATATTCAGATTGAGCCTTTTTATAAGTTATAAATCTTCCGTCAGATGAAATATCTTTTGCTTCATATTGGTTCAGAAAATGACCCTCGGTGTCCCCAACTTCCGTGCTCTCATATTTTGTAATAACGATGAATTTTTTAAAATTAACTTTAACCATCTCCTGTGCCAATGCTGTTGTCACACCAATAGCAATAATTGAAGCCAGAGTAACGAGAATCAACATTGATCTTTTTGATTTAAGAATTTGCATGGCTTTACCTCCCTCCACAACAAACATTATCTACAGATTAACTTACATGGGGTTTAAGATGTTCATACTCCAAGCAGGAAATATATTTTCCTATTTGGAGCAAGGCATGCACAGTTTGAGGGGTGTCTCCATTTTTGAACCTCATAAACAGAGGTTAAGGGACTATAGAGATGTCTGAAATAATAACAATAATAAGATGTTGAGAATCAGAAATGAGGTCAGCAGAAAGAGGTGCTCTACAATTGAGGTGAAATGAGAAACAGTGAGTTTGTCAGAAAGAGAATCTCCGTTAAGTACAATATGGAAGGAACGTTTGGAAGTCAATATAAATTAAGACCCCCCGGGGGGGCATGCCGGGTATGAGTACCGATGGACCTGGGGTCCCATCCGGGAACTGGTGTTAACCATCTCTTGAATTTGATCTTCAGAGAGTTTTTCCATCATAAAATTACCTTCCCTGAGTAACCTGAAAATGAGTTGGATCTGCCCTGCAAAAAATCTTGCTTTAATTTTTGCTTCACCGATGTAACCAGTTTTTAGGGTATACCTCAACTCCTTTTTACCGAAATATGGTTTCAAATCCTGGGGAATGATCATCCTGAAGCAGTAAGAGTAGGAATTTCTTACCAAGTAACTGGGGGATCTATTAATTTGTTTCATATCCAATTCCACCCTTTCTACTAAGAAAAAATCTTAGTTTGTGTAACATGTTTGTGTAAGGATAGAATTGACTATATATTCAATAAAAACAAAAACCTACTGTGGATTCCAGTAGGTTTCAAGAGGCTGGTGGCGATGCAGGGAATTGAACCCCGGACACTACGGATATGAGCCGTATGCTCTGACCATCTGAGCTACATCGCCAAAGTAAATTTTAAGCGGGATCGGTTTAGCGTTTTTAAAACCTTTTCTATTATTATAAAATAATGGGGTTAGTCAAGCCAAAAACATCCATATGTATCTATTATTCTGAAATGGATCCAACAACTTCAATTGCGAATTCTTCCAGGTTTTCGGGAAGGTCTGAAAATACAATCATAAAGGGGCGTTCTTGCCCAGGCTTAATACCTGTATTCGATTTGTTATCGCCAAGGCTGTTGGACAGCCGTTTTTTTATGGCAGCAAACTCCATGTTGGAAAGTTCCATATCTGATAGAACATTCCCACAGAAAAATATTTCTGTTTTTGTAAGAGTTTTCCCTTTTGTAAAGAGTTTTCCTTTGATTTTTATAGACCGGCGAGAAGATGAATATTCATTTTTAATCCGGCCGGTTATCACAAACAGTTTTCCTGTTTTTGCATTGGTCACAAACTTGCTGTCGATATCGAAAGTTTCTATCTTGAGATTTCCGGCTGGATCCGAAACTTTGGGTTTAAGATAATCGCTGACAAAAGGAATCTCAATCTTCATGTAATCGAGCAAAACATAGGTGCCGTAAAGCCCACCCGCCAATATTGCAATGATCAGCAATGCAAAAATCGGTTTGCTGATCCGTTTTTTGACGGATGGCCCTGTTTGATCCAATGGAGGTTGGATTTCGGTAATTTCCTCTTCTAACAGGTCTTCCTCGTCCTCATCTTCGATTTCAAATTCGCGCGTGGCACCTTCAGCTTTAGCAGGTTCGGTCGTTTCGTCGGGTTTAAAGACGTCGACCTCTGAGGAATCCTCCGGCAATGCAAAATCAGCCTGTTCTTCTTCCAGATCGGATTCAAGAACAAGATCCTCCAGTTGAACGTCCTCTTGGGTGTCCCGCGATGGTTCAATTTCGAGCATCTTCTCTATATCCAACAGGTCAACTTCTTCGAGTTCATCGGAGTCCAAACCTTCCGAAATATTTTCAAGCTCGGGTTCCGTTTCCATATCCAACTCCAGCACGATATCGTCGGGTACTTGTTTCTCTTCAGCTTCGAGTTCTTCTAAGTCCAAAATTTCTTCTATATCCGACAGATCGAGTTCATCGGGTTCATCCGGCTCGACTTTCTGGGCCATCTCCCCGGTCGGTTTATCAGCTTCGGGCTCCAAATCAAAATCTAGATCCAGGTCAAAATCTTCAATATCTTCCGTTTCCGAGGCTTTTTCTTCGGCAAAAAATTTATCCACGTCCGACAGATCGAGTTCATCCGGTTTTTCTTCTGCCTCGATATCCTCTGTGGAGGTATCAGCTTCGGGCTCCAAATCCAGCTCTAAATCCAGGTCAAGGTCTTCAAGGTCTTCATCGGTGATGTCTTCGATCTCTGAATCTTTTTCTTCGGCAAACAACTGATCCATGTCTGACAAATCGAGTTCATCCGGATCCAAGGCATCCTTTGTCACAGGAGCATCATCAATATCCGGCAGTATTTCAGGAGGGGTTTCAGGTTCTTCAGGCGGCGTTTGGGGATATGCCACAAATACTTTGTGACATTTTGAGCATCGAACCTTTGAACCTTCTGGTTTTAAAAGACTTTCATCCAAATTAAAACTTGAACTACATTCTTGGCAGGTAATAATCATGATAAACCCCAATGGTTATAATTGAAAGTGATAAACTCCCGGTAAATATCTATAGTCTTCATCGTAATCGAGTCCGTATCCGACAAGGAACCCTTCAGTCACGGCGTGGCAGAAATAATCGATTTCAATATCGACTTCGCGACGCTCGTGTTTGTCTATCAGGGTGCAAGCCTTGACCGTTTTTGGATGATAAGTTTTCAAATAATCGATGAGATATTTTAAGGTCAGGCCTGTATCCACAATGTCTTCAATGATGAGTACATCTTTATTTTCTATATCGGTCTCTATATCTTTGGTTAATTGAATGTTCCTTGAAGATGAAAGGCCTGAGCCGTAACTCAAGACCCGTATGAAATCGATTTCGACTGGAATACTGAGATGCCTCACAAGATCAGCAATAAAGACAAACGCACCTTTTAAAACACCGACGAGAACAAGATCATGATCTTGATAGTCCGAAGAGATCCTGCGTGCCATCGCCGCGACCAAGGTCTCAATATCATTTTGGGTGAGGACGGGTATAAGTTCAGCCATCATTAGAAACGATTAAGTCGAGCCGTGATATTTTAAAAAAAATCGATTTGTCTGTTTGAAAATAAAGGTATATGGGACAAATTTTCTTGTCAATAAATTTAATGTGTTACAAGCCCGCATCTGCCAATTGGCCGATCAAATCTTTTTGTTTTTTGGACAGTTCTTTGGGTATATGGACATGAATACGGACATAAAGATCGCCTTGACCTTTACCGTCCATATGGGGGAGACCATGTCCGGGCAGTCGCATCTTGGTTTTGTGTTTGGATCCAGGTGGTATTTTCAAGCTAAGTGTCTTGCCGTCCAGTGTTGGAACAGAAATATTCGAACCCAGAATGGCCTCGCTCAGCTTGATATCTCTATTTATATAAAGGTTATGCCCTCGAACATCATAAACCGGGTCGCTGAGCACTTTGGCCTTGATGTAAAGGTCTCCTGAAGGGCCGCCGTAAGGGCTTGGCTCTCCCTTTCCGGCAATGCGAAGTTTCTTCCCGGATATCATTCCTCTTGGAATCTTTACGGTAATTTTTTCACTGCGACCTTGATGTTGGAAAGATACGGTCTTTTGGGTGCCTGTCGCCGCTTCCTTTAATGTTAAAGGGAGTTCATATACCAGATCAGATCCTTTTGACGGTGCCTGCTGCTGCTGTTGATAACCGTCAAAGGGGCTCCCCCCTCCAAAAGAGAAGCGCATTCCACTTCCACCACCGCCAAAACGGCCCGATCCGCCGAATAACTCATTTAATATGCTGTCAAAATCGGAACCTCTAAAAATGTCTTCCTGGGAATAACGCTGCTGAAATCCGGCTGAACCGAACGTATCGTATTGTTTGCGTTTTTCCGCGTCACTTAAAACAGCATACGCTTCACTAATCTTTTTAAATTTTTCCTCAGCGCTTTTATCTCCCTTTGTCTGATCAGGATGATACTTCATGGCAAGCTTCCGATACGCTTTCTTGATATCGTTTTTAGACGCATTTTTATTTACGCCGAGCATTTTATAATAATCTGTTTCCGCCATCTCTTCGTTACCTCATGGTGTTGCCCTAACTGGGCGTTTTATCTGTAAATTTAACCCGCAGATATCTACCTCAAAAGGTTTCGGACAAACGGGAAAAATTCTAATGATGAAAATAAGTTAAAAGTTTTTACCTGTCAAGGATCATTCGATCGCCGATTCTTGGTTTTATCCCCCTGTTTTTCAGCAGCTTTGATAGCGATCATAATCACGGAAAGTCCGGCGGGGGTGATGCCGTCTATTCGGGATGCCTGGCCCAGGGACGACGGCATTACCGCAGAAAGTTTTTCTTTGAGTTCATTGGAAAGGCCGTGAATCCGGGTAAAATCGAAATCTTGGGGTATTTTCATCCGCTCCAGATTCTTGAACTTGTCGATTTCCTTTAGCTGCCGTTTAATATAACCTTCATATTTAATTCCAATTTCCACCTGCTTGGCGACTTTACTACTGATGTTGTTTGAGCTCCTGGCCAATGTTTTGACCGCGGTGTAGTCGAGTTCGGCTCTTTTCAGAAGCTGATCAAGGTAGATGCCGTTGTTTATTGGCTTTGTCCCTTTGCCGAGCAAATAATCGTTGGTAATTTTGTCCGGTTTTATGACGGTGGACTTAATCCTTTTAACCTCATGGGCGATCTGTTTTTTTCGCTCTTTCACATCTTTTAAGGTGTCATCGTCGATGAGGCCGAATTCATGCCCCATTTCCATCAATCTCAGATCTGCATTATCCTCCCGCAACATGAGCCTGTATTCAGCCCGAGATGTGAACATGCGGTAAGGTTCCCGTGTGCCCCGTGTAACAAGATCATCGACCATAACAGCCATATACGCCTGGGATCGGTCAAGAATAAACGGCGGCCTTCCCTCAATTTTGCAGGCGGCATTGATCCCGGACCATATCCCCTGGGCGGCAGCCTCTTCATATCCCGATGTCCCGTTAATCTGGCCGGCCAAGAAAAGGCCTGAAATCCGTTTTGTTTCCAGCGTCGGCTTAAGATTGACAGGATTGACATAATCGTATTCTATGGCATACGCAGGCCGCATGATTTCGGCCGATTCCAGACCCTTGACGGATCTGACAAACTGAATCTGTATTTCCATCGGCAGGCTGTTTCCAAGGCCGCTGGCATAAATTTCATCGGTATCGAGACCTTCGGGTTCCAGGATTATCTGGTGTTTTTCCTTATGGGGAAACCTGACGATCTTGTCTTCAAATGAAGGACAGTAGCGGGCCGAAACCCCTTTTATAATACCGCCATACAGCGCAGAGCGTTTAAGGTTTTTTTCCACAATCTGATGGCTTCTTTTGCTGGTATGTCCGATATAGCTGGGAAGTTGCGGCATGACAATCTTTTCGGTAAAAAACGAAAACGGTACCGGATCTTCTTCGGTGCCATGCTTGACAAACGCATTAAAATCGATACTCGATTTTTTCAATCTGGGCGGTGTGCCGGTCTTCATTCTTCCAAGCTCAAACCCAAGCGTTTTCAGATGGGCCGGCAGGCCATACGATGCGAATTCGCCGGCTCTCCCGGCTTTGAAAGAATTAAACCCGATATGAACCAGGCCGCTTAAAAATGTTCCGGTGGCCAGAACCACAGCATCCGCCGGGTATCCGAAACCGGTTTGATCCTCCACACCGACAACGCGACCATTTTCCATTACAAGCCGATCCACCATGGCTTGCTTAAGATCGAGGTTCGGCTGTTTTTCCAGGACAGCCTTCATGGCCATATGATAACGGATTTTGTCGTTTTGCGTTCTGGAAGAATGGACCGCAGGACCCTTTTTGGTGTTTAGGGTTCGATACTGTATGGCGGTTTTATCCGTGATTTTTGCCATTTCACCGCCCAGGGCGTCGATCTCCTTGACCAGTTGTCCTTTTGCCATGCCTCCGATGGAGGGACTGCATGGCATTGCAGCCACCTTGTCCAGGTCGATGGCCATCAGCAGTACGCTGCAACCCATTCTGGCGGCCGCCAGTGCAGCCTCGCATCCTGCATGTCCTGCACCCACGACAATGATATCGTATTTTTTCCGATAGAAGGTCATAAACAATTATTTTTCAATTATTTGCCATTAACAGTTTTACAAAATTTATGCGAAAATGTATATAATTACAAACAAAAATAATCATTAATTTATGCGAAACAATCTTTTACCTAAATTGAGCGTTTCAAATTGCGCCAGTGTATTATAAATAAAATATCTTTAGGAGTTAATATTGCTATAAGGCATTAAACACCCTTTTCATGTTCATCGGGTTTGCGCTCCATTTGAGTTTTGAAATTTTCCCTCGATCATGATGAAAAATATCCGTAAAAGATATAATGATTTTAACAGTTATCTGAGAAGTATCTTCGGATGCAGGGTTCAGAAAATAACCATTGATGCCGGTCTTTCATGCCCGAACCGGGACGGATCGATCTCAAAAGGCGGATGTATATACTGCAATCTTAAGGGGTCTGGAACCGGTGCCCATGAAAAAGGGCTTTCGGTGACCGACCAGGTCATTCAGGGGAAGAAAGCCCTGGCAAAGCGCTACAAAGCGAAAAAATTTTTAGCCTATTTCCAATCGTTTTCAAACACCTATGCACCGATTGACACCCTTAAGAATCTTTATGAGCAAGCGCTGGCCATAGAAGATGTAGTGGGTCTTTCAATCGGTACCCGGCCGGATTGTGTGGATGATCCGATTTTGGAACTTTTACAGGGCTATGCGGAAAATCATCTTATTTGGATCGAATACGGATTACAATCCGCCAATGATTCTACCCTTGCGTTTATAAACCGTGGACACGATTTTGAATGTTTTAAAAAGGCGGTCGATGCAACTAAAAACAGGGGTATTAAAATATGCGCCCATGTTATTCTCGGTCTTCCCAATGAAAAAAAAGCCCATATGCTCGAAACCGCCGATGCCATTGCCGGCCTTGAAATAGACGGTATCAAAATTCACCTTCTCTATGTTGTAAAAGGAACAAAACTGGATAGGCTTTACAACGGGCAAAAATACACGTGCCTGGAACAGGAGGAATATGTAGATATCGTCTGTGATTTCCTTGAACGGATTCCAGAAAATATGGTGATTCAACGTCTGACCGGCGATCCTCATCCTGAAGAACTTGTGGCACCCCGCTGGTCGCTTAAAAAAGCCGAAACCCTTGCGCTGATCAAGGAAACTCTTGAAAAAAGGGATTCATGGCAGGGAAAATTGGCCGTTGGCTGACCCGGGTTCAGGGTTGCGACGATTTTTTCGTGTGCCGTTGGGCCAGGGGGAATCTTCTGCCGTAACCGAAAGCCTTTGATGTCACCTTCAGGCCGGGTGCCGCCTGATGACGCTTGTATTCATTCCGGTCAACCCTGCAAATGACATCTTCCACAGTCATTTTATCAAATCCCGCTTGAACCAGCTCACCGGCACCTTTGAAATCTTCAATATATCCCTTTAGGATAGAGTCCAGCAGTTCATAAGGCGGCAGGTCGTCCTGATCGGTTTGGTCGGGTTTGAGTTCGGCGGAAGGCGCTTTGGTAATGATGCGCGGCGGAATTAACGCTTTGTCTCGATTTATGAAACGAGCAAGATCATAGACCATTGTTTTTGGAATATCTGAAATTACGGCCAGTCCTCCGGTCATATCTCCATATAGCGTACAGTAGCCAACGGCGAGTTCGGACTTGTTGCCCGTGGAGAGCACTAAAGCGCCATGTTTGTTGGACAGTGCCATGAGGATGGTGCCTCTGATTCTGGCTTGAATGTTCTGTTCCGTAATGCCGGGTTCGGCATCCTTGAAAGCCGGTGAAAGTAACTTTAAAAATTCTTTAAATAAACTGCCAATGGGAATCCGGGTTTGCACGATGCCCAGATTCTCGGAAAGCTTTTCCGTATCTTCAAAGTTTTCTTTAGACGTGTATTGAGACGGCATAAAGACGGCCGAAACATTTTCCCGTCCTAATGCCGATACTGCAATACACGCTGTCAGGGCTGAATCTATACCGCCGCTCAAGCCCAGAACAACCTTTGAAAAACCGCACTTTGTGACGTAGTCACGGGTTCCCAATACAAGCCCCTTGAAAATGGATTCCATATCCGATTTTGATGTTTCATGAATGTTGATTGGCTGAGCTTTTAACGTTTTTGAATCAAAGACCACAAGGTCTTCTTCAAAATCGGCGGCGCTTGCCACGACCGTTCCGTTTTTATCATACGCTGTGCTCGATCCATCAAAGAGAATGCTGTCATTGCCGCCGACCTGATTGGCAAACATAAAGGGGACGTTATATTTGCGGGCCATGAACTTGAACATGTTCCATCTGAATTCTTTGCGCCCCAGATAATACGGAGATGCAGATATGTTAATAACCAGATCGGCGCCTGCCTGGATGAATTGAGCGACAGGGTCTGTGTTATAAATCCTTCTTTGGAAAATATCTTCGTCGTTCCAGGCATCTTCACAGACGATAAGTCCTAGGTTATGGCCTTTGTAGGAATACGGCGCGCTTTCACCGCCGGGCTCGAAGTACCGCCTTTCATCGAATATGTCATATGTCGGCAGCAACTGTTTATGAACCTTATGAAGGATGTTGCCGTCTTCAAAGAGAATGGCGGAATTAAAAATCGGTTTTCCTTTGTCGGAAACGTTTCTGTCCACAAATCCACATATGACACCGATACCTCGGATTGACCCAATGAGTCTGTCCAAACAGGCAAGATTGGCATCGACGAAATCCTTTCTCTCAAGAAGATCCTGCGGCGGGTATCCGGTAACAACAAGCTCTGAAAAGACCACCAGATCGCATTGAAGCTGGATGGCTCGATCTGAAAAATTCTTTATCCGCTCGAAATTGTAGTCAAAATCACCAACAATGGGATTAATCTGTGCGATGGCTATTTTCATGGGTGTATACCTATTGATATATCGTTATTTAATCTTGAAAAACCTGGTTCTCTGGGTCCGGATTCTTTATTTTGCTTGCAAGAACTTTTTTATCCGGCCCCGGATTTCCGACAACTGTCCCGGTTCAGCCCATATAATGTCGGGATCAGCTTTGAACCATGTCAGTTGACGTTTTGCATATCTTCTTGTATCCCGTTTTAAGGTCCGTATTGTTTCATCCCACTCGCAACGACCTTGAATAAAATCGACCATGTGGCGGTAACCGATGGACTGCATCGATTTAAGGTGGGGCGTGTATCCCATTTCCAGCAGTTCTGTAACTTCGCCAACAAGGCCGGTGTCGATCATCGCATCGACCCGTCGGTTGATGCGATCGTAGAGTATGTCTCGGTTTATATGAAGGCCAATTTTCAAAAAATCGAACGAATTGTCTTTGAAACTGTGCTCGCGATGCAATTCTGCCATTGTTTTTCCGGTGGACTCATGTACTTCAAGGGCCCTTATGATCCTGTAGGCATCATTCGGGTGTATTTTTTTTGCAGAATCGGGATCTTTTCGATTTAATCGTTCGTGCAAGAAATTTGAGCCGCAAATTTGAGCCTCTTCTTTTAAACGGATCCGTATGCGGGGATCTGATGCTCCGACTTCAAATAGACCGTGCACGAGTGCTTTTATATAAAGTCCTGTCCCACCGACAATAAAAGAGGTAATACCCCGGGAATTGAGATTCATGACCTTTTCACGGGCCAGCCTCGCATACGCCTGGGTGTCGAAATGTTCATCCGGAACAACGATATCTATCATGTGGTGGGTAACACGCGACTGTTCATCCCGCGTCGGCTTTGCGGTGCCGACATCCATATATTTATACACCTGCATTGAATCGGCGCCGACAATCTCGCCGTTGAAAATTTCTGCAAGGCCGATGGCGGCGGCGGTCTTTCCCAAAGCTGTTGGACCGCAGATGATGATGATCTTCGGTTTAAAAATTTTAGCGTCCATGGATTACTTCTTTAAATATGTGGTCAACGTGTTCACCTTTAGTCTATGTACAGGATTTCCCCATGGCTCTCAAGGGAAATTGGTAGGGTAATTAAAGAGATCGCGACTTCCCAATGGTAATTCGGGTTGTAGCAAGCCCGATGCAACCCGTGGCAGGAGTGGTTTGCGGTTTTTTTGAGGCATTCATATGGGCTCGTTTTTTCCCTCGATTAAGGAATAATATTTGTAATATCAGATAAATACGAACAACTCAGAGGCAAATTGCCTGCTGATTTAAAATCTTTTATAGTCCAAGGCATTGGATAAATAAAAAGTATTTATATTTTTCGTATTGACATTGATAGATCAATCATATAGTTATTTTTATCGATTTTAGTGAAAGTTATAGGCCGAAGGCCATGAGAATTAATAAAATATAAAGGAGGTTTTTAATGGCAACAGTTGATTTTATGGGAAAGACATTTACCGTAGATGAAGACGGCTTTATCGACAGCTACGAAAATTTTTGTGATGAGTGGATGCAGTGGGTAAAAAATCAGGAAGGCATTGAAGAATTAAATGACGAGCATCGCCAGGTTGTCACGGTTCTTCAGGAATACTATGAGAAGAACGGCATAGCGCCCATGGTTCGTATCCTTTCAAAAGTTACCGGCTTCAAGCTGAAACATATTTATGAATTGTTCCCTTCAGGCCCCGGCAAGGGAGCATGTAAGATGGCCGGTCTTCCGAAGCCGACCGGATGCGTCTAATTAAAAAGGCCGTGATCCGTTAACCCCAGTTTAGCAAAAAAGCTCTGCCTTCAAAGCAGGGCTTTTTTCGTTTGGGGAAAGGAACCCATGATTTTTACAGTTAAATCCGGAAAGCAAACGGAATTGATAGATATCACCGCCAAAATTCAGGATGCGGTTCTTTCTGCAGATATCGGTCAGGGCCTCTGCATGCTTTACGTACCCCATACAACGGCTGCGATTACAATCAATGAAAGTGCCGATCCCAGCGTAAAAGAGGATATTCTGATGATCATCGACAAGATCATCCCATGGAAGGCCGGATATCGTCATCTGGAAGGGAATTCACCGGCCCATATAAAATCGACACTTGTCGGATCTTCAGAACTGATCGCCATAGAAAATAATCGACTGATACTGGGTACTTGGCAGGGAATATTTTTCTGTGAATTTGACGGTCCCCGGACCCGAAAGGTCCATGTGCATTTAATCGCGGAAAAATTTCAGGAGTAGCCCATGCCGCCAATAGATGATGTTGACCGGGCGATTCTTAACAGGATTCAATCGGATTTCCCCATGACGAAAAGGCCCTTTCTTTCAATTGCTGAAAATCTCGATCTTTCTGAAAGTGACGTTATAAAACGGCTTGAACAGCTTAAGAAAAAGGGTATCATCCGCCGGATCGGCGGCAATTTCGTTCCTGAAAAATTAGGGTTTGTCAGCACGCTCTGTGCAGCAAAGGTTCCGGAAGACAAAATCGAGGGTTTTACCAGGACGGTCAACCGTTATCCTGGAGTTACCCATAATTATCAGCGGGACAATAAATATAATATCTGGTTTACCTTTATCGCTCAATCTATGGATGAAATTAAGGGAAATCTTGAAGATATTTCCCGGGACACGGGGGTCAAGGAAATTATTAACCTGCCTGCGACAAAAATGTATAAAATTAGAGCCCATTTTGATCTTTAGTTTGGGTGTGTAATTTCGACCCAAAATACACCAGACAAAATACCCGGCTACCACCATCAAACATTCCGTGATACCATCGCTTCCGTGATGCGATATAATGCGGCTTGGCCGTTTTAAAAAAGGAAATTTCTTCACCCTAACATCATGCAAGATATCCGAATTGCAGCTGTGATCTCTCGTTCAGTGGCAGGGGACGTCCGTCGCAATCTTGATGCCATGCTACCGTGGATAAAGGCGTCCGGAGAAGCGGGCGCTGCTGTGGTGTGTTTTCCTGAAATGAATATTCCGGGGTACACGAATCTTAGAGAAATAAAAGATTCGGCAGAACCGGTTCCCGGTCCCATATCCCGGGATCTGTCAAATTTATCAAAAAACCATGAGATTGCCATTCTGGCAGGTATCCTTGAAAGGGATGAAGCGGGGCGTATTTTTCCGTGCCACCTGGTCATAAGGCCTGACGGGTTTGTGGGGGTCTATCGAAAGTTACATATCGCTCCGCCGGAACGGGAAAATTTTACACCGGGGGACAAAATACCGGTGTTTGACGTAAATGGTCTTCGGTTCGGCATCCAGCTTTGTTATGATGTCCACTTTCCTGAGCTTTCCACTCAAATGGCAATTAAAGGCGCTGAACTGATTTTTATTCCCCATGCATCTCCAAGAGGAACACCCAAAGACAAATACCGGTCATGGATGCGTCATCTTGCTGCAAGAGCTTTTGATAACAGCGTTTTCATTGTTGCCTGCAACCAATCCGGGGACAATGGAAAAGGGCTCGATTTCCCGGGGATCGCTGTGATTATCGGACCTTCCGGAGAAGTTATCGAGAAGAATTTAAGCGGTAAAGAAAGCATGGTCGTCCTGGATCTGAAGGCCCAAGACCTGAACCGGGTTAGAGGGCACAGGATGCGATACTTTCTCCCCAACAGGCGGCCGGAACTTTATTATGGCGCTGAGTGCAGGGATAAAGACGTATCCCGGTGATGCACGCTGGGGTGGTTAAAATTTTCGCACTCCCCGGCTCAAAGCCCGGGATCTCGTTCTGGGGGCGCCTGGGGAAGACTCCCCCAGGCGCCTGTTTATCACTATCCGCAGAGATGAAGTTCATTCCCCGTGAGGGCGAGGTTGCCCTTTGCGGTAAATTTTCCAATCCTGCAGACAATCCGTTTCATCCCCCTGGTTAAGAGGGACCACCAGGCATCCGAAATATCAAAATGACCTGTTTTGACGGTGATGATCTCAACAAGGTCCGCTTTGATATTTTGCTTGATGGCTGTCGATTCTGATTCTACATTCCAATCGGCGGGCTCTTTGCCAACAACATAAACAATTAATCCGGTTTTCACGACTGTCACCTCCTTTCATAATTTTTCTGCCCCGCCGGGAATGTTCACTGGCCATAAAAAAAGCCCTTCAATCTTAAGAATAAGACTGAAGGGCTGCACCCAGTTTTCTTGACCCTTTTTTGTAATCGTAACCCGAGACCTTTGTAACTCCGCAAGAATCTCTGTGGCTGTTTTTTTCAGGCAGGTCTTCTGACTCTCCCGCCTTTTTAGCGGCCTTCCCATTCCAGCGTATCGGAACAGTGGCACATACGTGCTAAAAAGGTTCCCTTCTTAAAAGAGGGGGGGATTACAGCGGCGGGACCGCTCCCGATTTTAACGGGATTCCCTATTAAGCCGATATCGGCACCTGGATAATTTTTCTAAAAGATCCCGGGGGGACTGTCAAGAGATTTTTACCTAAATTGAGCGGTACGTGTTCCGGGGGTGCGCTCCCCCGCTTCACTTTGACGTCTACGTGTCTGGTTATTTCAATGACTTAGCAGCGATGGCATTCCTTCCCCCTCCGCGTTCTCCCGCGAAAAGCATGCGGGAGCCGCGGTCTCCCCCACTGCTAAATCATTGAAATAACGAAGCCACTCCGCCAATATCGTTACACGGGGGAGCACACCCTCGGAACAGGTGCGGTTTTTCCATATTTACAATCGGCCAAATTTATGAGTATAGTTTCTGGAAATTAGATTCGAAACTGATAAGCCGGGAGAAAAAAATGAGTTCAAACACACCGACCCGTGAGCAGGCATTTGCGCTTTTGAAGGAATATAATAAAAATGAAAGTCTTATCAAACACGCACTGGCGGTGGAAGGGGTGATGCGCCATTTTGCCCGCAAACGCGGAGAAGACGAAGAAAAATGGGGCATTATCGGCCTGATCCATGATCTGGATTATGAACGGTTTCCAGAAGAGCACTGCCGGAAAACCGAGGAGATTCTACAGAAAAATTCCTGGCCCCCGGAATACATTCGGGCGGTCGTTAGCCATGGCTGGGGGATTTGCTCGGATGTCGAGCCCCGGACAGAACTTGAAAAGGTTCTGTATGCCATTGACGAACTTACCGGGCTTGTTGTGACAACGGCTCTGGTGCGCCCTTCAAAAAGTGTTATGGATTTGAAGGCCAAATCCGTAAAAAAGAAATGGAAAGATAAACGGTTCGCCGCCGGGGTCGACCGATCTATTATTGAAAAGGGTCTTGAAATGCTGGGGTTGGAGCTGACCGAACTGATCACGGATACGATTATGGGCATGCGGGAAGTTGCCGATGAGATTGGTCTGAAAGGGGACGCGTAACCCAAAGCCGGGCTCTCTGGACCCGGATATTTATTCACCGCTTTCGAAGATCTACAATAGATTTTTTTATTTTTTGCATGAGCGGTGTTTTAATTTGAACTTTCAGAAAAAGGTCTCCGGGTTTTCCGCCGCCNTTNCCCNCCNCTCCCATCCCCGTTAGCCTTATTCGCTGTCCTTCCCGGATCCCTGGTGGTATTTTTACAACCAATTTCTTGGACTTTTTTCGCAGAAGATACGCGTAAGGACCGCCCTCCTGTGCCTGCGTGGGGGTCAAGCGAATCACATCATGGATATCATTGCCGTTTTTCTGGAGNTCAAAGCCGCTGATTTGTTTCAAAAAAAAACTGGACAGCTTTCCGAGTTTTCCGGACGAAGAAAACAAAGATGGATCGAGTCGGGTTTTTCCAAAAGGACCGGAAAAAATAAATCCTCCGGCAAAAAACCCCGGTCTTTTAAAATGAAAGGTTTGATAGTCCTTGCCGTAAAATTCCTTGAAAATATCGTCAAATCCTCTGACCCCGAAAGCCTTCGCCATTTCCTCAAAAACATGATGGATGTCCGAGCCGCTGAAAATATCCTGTTCAGAGTAATTGCTCCTAAACTTGCTGTAGGCGGAAGAACCGTACTGCTGCCTGAACATATCGTAGTCCCTTTTTTTGGAAGGGTCTGAAAGAACGGCATAGGCTTCGTTGACCTGCTTCATTTTTTCAGAAGCCTGCGGACTTCCCTGGTTTCGATCCGGATGGTATTCAAAGGCCAGCTTCCGGTAGGCTTCCTTGAGTTGTTTTGGGGCGGCGGTTTTGTCCACCCCTAAAATCTGATAATAATCTGTTTGTGGCATTCGGTTGCAGCCCCTTTTGATGGTTTCGGAAACTTCAATTCTGTTTACCCTCGATCAAGGTAATACAAAAACCATCTTTTACGAGTTCATCAACTTTGTTAAAGTTCAAAAACGTCTCCCGGTTTCATGACAATCACTTTCGCAGAGGTTTCCGCTTCTACGCGATGGGCCCATGCTTTGGGGTCTTGTTTGATGATATCGAAGGTGTCGTAGTGAATCGGAACCACATGTTCCGGTTCAATCAGCTTTACCGCCCGCACGGCGTCATCCGGTCCCATGGTGAAGTTGTCGCCGATGGGCAAGATGGCCAAATCGATTCCTTCTTCTCCGATGAGCTTCATATCAAAGAAAAGGCCGGTGTCGCAAGCGTGATAGATTTTTTTCCCCCCGAGGTAGAACAAAAAACCGCAAGGACTGCCGCCGTAGGTGCCGTCCGGAAGTGCGGATCCATGATGGGCGATGGTCAATTTTAACCGTCCCCAGGGATAATCGAAGCCGCCCCCGATGTGTTGGGGATGGACATTTTGGATCCCCTGGTTTACCAGCCAGTTTTGAATTTCAAAGTTGGAAATCACCGTAGCCCCGGTGCGCCGGGCAATGTCTAGGGTGTCCCCCAGATGGTCCCCGTGACCGTGTGAAACCAGGATATAGTCCGCTTCCACTGCATCGGCTTGGACCGGAGACAAGGGATTGCCGGTAATAAAGGGATCTGTCAGCAATTTCGTTCCATCGGTTTCAATCAAAAAACATGCGTGTCCGTACCAGTTAATTTTGAGTGCCATTTGGGACCTCCTTGTTAAAACCTAAATTGAGCGTTTCAAATTACGCCAGTGTATTACAAATATAATATCTTTAGGAGTTTATATTGTTATAAAGCATTAACCACCTTCATCGACTCGGTAGATAGGAATCCAAACAAGTTTGTCTCAATTTGAAACCCTTCGGGCTTGCCGAGTTTACCGAATCTGCTGCGTTATGCGACATTTGCAGTAGCATACTACGGCTGCATGTCTCGTGCCTTGCATTTTCGGCAAACTCAACAATCGCTCAACTTAGGTAAAAGAAAAGACGAATATCATTTTTTATCACAATCCCTTTTCCTTGTAAAACACCATCTCAAAATCCACTGAAACAGAAGGTTATTGCCGGATGCATCCTTGAATGTAAACACCCCGGGCGAGGGCACGGCATCCACTCGATCCGGATATTGCTTCATTTTATCTTTGTACTCCTAAAACGTTATGTAATGGGAATAATGGATTACAACGATCATCCAATCAAATTTGACCGGTTTTTCACCGGCAATCACTTGAGGAATTTCAAATTTAGTGATATTAATGGTGTGATTCTCTGTAGATAAAATTATTTTATAAACCCAAACCGTGGTGTAACGAGCGATTCGAGCCATGGGAATCCCGTGTTGTCTCCGTGTTTTCCATCGAGAACGTTCACCCAAACGTCGATGCGTATATTTCAAGATAATGTTTAATGCCTTTAAATTACGACCCGCTCTGACCGAACACGACATTGAAACCTATTCCGTAGAGTTTCAATTGGACAGATTGGTTCCGGGTGTCGATAATGTCCGATACGATGTGCATCTCAGTCCTGCCTTTTGTGCGTCCATCCGAAAAGTGGTGCGCCTGCTTTTTCAGAAACATGCCAAAATTAAAAAATATTTAAACCTCTACAAGACCCGAAGCCTCAATATCGAACAAGATGAATTCAAAAGACTTTGTCGCGATGTATTGCATGCTGCCGTCAATAAAGCAAAGTCAGAGTCTGAAATTCAAATCGATTTGCTGGCCCAGATGGCCGTGATTAAAAGGCTCAGCGAAGAGATTCAGCGGCAGTACAAAACAATATTAGAAGATCTCAACCAGTCCGCTCGGAAACATGAAATATCCAGCAGTGAGGGCTTAAATAGATATGTCCAAATAAAAGAGAAGATTTCCGATATCCAGCAGAATAAAAAATCGCTGTTGCGGACCGTTGGAGAGGAGCTGTTCCGGTATTTTGCTGAGGTCCAGCGTGAAGATCTCAAGGAAATGCGCGGGTCTGTTTTGGGTGCGGACGCGAATCTTCCCGACGATGTCTTTGCCAATCCGATTCTCCATGTGGAGAATCCCTTTGACGACTATTTTATGATCGATGAATATGTTCTGCTGGCACATCGCTCGGAAGATCCGGACAGTTATCAGAACTTTCTGATACTGATTCGAAGTCTTTTCAGAAAGATCCTGTTAAAAATGTTCTTGGCCGCACCGCCGGCAACGGATCGGCCGGACCCGAAAGCGACCGGTGTCGACCCGGCATTCGGCCGTGCCGGAAAACCGGATTCCGAGTCCCGGTACGAGGAATTGGATATATGGTTGAAACATGTGGACAATGTCGATACGCTGTTTGACGGTTTTAAATCCAGGGAGCGCTATAAAATCCTTAAAGAACGAAAAGAGACCCCAAAAAATATCGAGGATCTCAAAAAAAGGGCCAAACATCAGGATCGGCTGTTAAATTTCATTTACAAAAAATTTAACAAAGCAGGCTTTATTGAAAGAATTTCGGCGTCTTATGAAATGAAGACGGTTTATATCGAGTACTGTCCCCCTTTGGCACCTCAGCAGGTATTACAGTATCTCACCCAGCCCAAACAAAGGAAAGGCATTGTCGACCAGCTGAATCGTTTGAAAAAGTTTTACGGGAAATCGTATTCTCTTTTACCGTTGAAGAAAAAAATCCGGCAGTTGAAAACAATTTCAAAGCAGGAGAAGAAAAAATATTTAATACAGTTTTTGAATGATTTTGTCCGTTATCATAGGGATTTTCAAAATTTTTTGATGCTCAGAGAAGCTTTGGACCGAATACACCTGCTGTCGGATAAAAAGATGATCGACCTGTCTCGTGAGAATCGTATCCTCTACGAGTTTCTGCTTCCCGATGAACAAGCGCCGGCGGTCAGGCCGCCCATCAACCAGGTCATCATCAAGGCGGATGTGCGGGATTCCTCGGAAATCATCCTTAAAATGAAGGAAAAAGGTCTCAATCCGGCATCGTTTTTCAGCCTCAATTTTTTTGTTCCCATCACCAGCATCTTGTTTGAATATACGGCAGAAAAAGTGTTTATCGAGGGGGATGCGGTGATTCTTTCAATATTCGAGCATGAAGATGCGCCCCAAGGGGAGTACAGTGTTTCCCGTGCCTGTGGATTGGCCGTTCACATGCTTGATATTGTCCGAAAGTACAATATGCTCGGCCGAAAACATAAACTGCCGGTGCTGGAATTGGGCATTGGCATCAGTTATAGTGACAGCCCGCCCACGTTTCTATTTGATGAGAGCCGGCGCATCATGATTTCGCCGGCCATCAATTCAGCAGATCGGATGTCGAAGTGTTCAAAACCCTTGCACAAAACGATATCAGATAAAAAAAGACCGTTTAATCTTTATGTTTTTGAAAGTGCATCCACCGGAGATACTACGGTGAAAGACGATTTGTTGTTGCGTTACAATGTCAATGGCATTGAATTGAACGCCGATGGTTTTGACAAACTGTCCAAGGAGATCCATCTGGAATCGCTGGTGTGTGATCTTCCCGAGCTCGGGGAAGGAAAAATAACGGTTCATACCGGAAAATACCCAACGGCAACCGGAAAATATCAGAGATTGGTGATACGGGAAGGCCGGATTCCTGTTGTTTCGCCGAATGATTTTAGCATTGTCCGGCCGACGGATACACCCTACTTTGAAGTTTGTACCCACCCACTGCTTTTTGAATACATAGAAAATCTAACCTAAGTACTCTAATTCATAAATACGATGACGTATTTTTATCTGGA
>JGI24024J18818_10000037_pt1 | contig 32918 bp, 32 predicted proteins | sample Cruoilmetagenom2_FD_18818 | JGI IMG/M metagenome (IMG submission 18818) | reverse complement strand
TTGTAAAACCAAAAACTCATTTGTTAAAGGTCTACTATGTCTTCTTGTCACAAAAAAGCTTACATTACAACCCCTATTTATTATGTTAACGACATCGCTCATATCGGTCATGCATACACAACCATCATCGCAGATACACTTGCACGCTACTCTCGTATGTCCGGACTCGATACTTTCTTTCTTACAGGTACTGACGAACATGGTCAGAAAATAGAAGAAGCTGCAAAATCCAGAGGAAAAACAACCCAGGCTTACGCAGATGAAATATCAGCAACATTTAAAAACCTCTGGGATGATTTTGATATCTCTTACGATAAGTTCATTAGAACGACAGATGCAGATCATATGAAAGGTGTACAAAAAGCTTTTTCAACGATGTATGAGAAAGGTGACATCTATAAAGACACCTATAAAGGTCACTACTGTATCTCGTGTGAAACTTTTTTCCCGGCTATTCAACTTGTAGATGATGAGTTTTGTCCAGAGTGCGGGAAAAGTACAACCATTGTAGAAGAAGAGAGTTATTTCTTTAGACTTTCCAACTATCAGGACAAACTGCTCCAATACTATGAAGACCATCCTGAATTCATCTTGCCAAAAAGTAAAAGAAATGAAGTGATCCGTTTTGTAGAGGGTGGACTGACAGACCTCTCCATTACAAGAACAAGTTTTGACTGGGGTGTAAAGCTTCCTGAAAACTTCAATGATCCTAAACATGTCATGTATGTATGGTTGGATGCACTCATGAACTATATCACTGCACTGGGGTTTGGTACAGATGATGCAAACATGGATATGTGGCCGGCACGTGTACACCTCATAGGTAAAGATATCTTGCGTTTCCACGCTATCTACTGGCCTGCATTCTTGATGAGTCTTGACCTACCACTCCCTAAACATATCGCTGCACATGGTTGGTGGACACGTGACGGTGAAAAAATGTCTAAATCTAAAGGGAATGTAGTCAATCCTAGAGAAGTTGCTGATGCTTATGGACTGGACAACTTCCGTTACTTCATGCTTCGTGAAGTGCCATTTGGAGGTGACGGTGATTTTTCTCAAAAAGCACTCATAGACCGCATTAACTCTGACTTGGGTAATGACCTTGGAAACTTACTTAACCGTCTTATAGGTATGAGCGGAAAGTACTTTGAAGGTAAGGTAGACTCTGCGAACGTAGCCAAATACTACCAAGCTGAGTTAGATGAAGTCCATGCATCACTTGAGAAGTTAGAACCTCTACTTTTTGATATGCAGATCCACAAATACCTTGAAGAACTTTGGAGACCACTCACTGTAGCCAATAAAGCCATAGATATGTATCAGCCTTGGACACTTATGAAAGAAGGCAAAGAAGAAGAAGCAATGGCACTTAATGGACTCATCGCAGCGATACTTGCAAAAGTATCTGTGATGCTCTACCCTGTTATGCCTGCAGCATGTACAAAGATTTCAAATGCATTGCACTTCAGCATAGACAACAATTCTTGGAATAACATAGTAAAAGATACAAAGCTTCTTGAACCATTTGTATTAGAAAAAATAGACCCGCTTTTCCCTCGCATTGAAGAGCCTTTACTGGAGCAGGCAGAGCCTATAGATCAGAAAACTGCACCTAAAGCTGAAGTAAAAAAAGAAGAGAAGAAAGAAGAAGGTATAGCACTTATAGGTATAGACCAATTCTTCCAAACATCTCTTAAAGTAGGTACAATTGTAAAAGCTGAAGAGGTACCAAAGAGTAAGAAACTTCTTTTACTGCAAGTGGATGTAGGTGAAGAGAAACCTAGACAAGTCGTTGCAGGTATTAAAGAGTGGTACTCTGCAGATGACATGCTTAACACACAGGTCTGTGTTGTAGCCAACCTCAAGCCTGCAAAACTTATGGGTATGCTGAGCGAAGGTATGTTACTTGCAGCCAAAGATGGTGACGGTCTTTGTATGATTCGTCCGGAAAAGCCAAAAACAGCTGGAACAAGCATAGGTTAATTGGACAAATATGAAAATAGAAGATATCTTAAACCTCACAGAGGGAACACTCAGTAACACTCCAAAAATACAAGCCATAGAGTCTGCAACAGTTTATTACTCAAAAGTAGAACATGGTGACCTCTTCTTCTCTTCAAATCAGGAAGAGATAGACCAGGCCATAGCCAACGGTGCATATGCAATTGTGTATGACGATGACAGCATCGTAAGAAAAGATGAAGAGATCGCATGGATAAAAGTCTCAGATATCCAACTCGCAGCCTTTAAGCTCATCCGTTATGTCATCATCAAAAAAGAGGCAAAGTTTTACTTACTTTCAGAGCATGAGCTTACCTTCCTTAAAATGATACTTGTACACAAAGGGAATATCTCTTTCATTGCAAATGACTGGCGTAAAGCATTTGAACAGATACTCAACTCAGATGCTGGACTTTTTGTCGGAGCAAATAAAGAACTTATGCTACTCATCAAACCAGACATCAAAAAGCTGGACAGAGAAGTAGAAGGGTATCCTATCTCTGATACACTTTTTAAATCTACCTTTAAAGTAGATGGATATGTCTATCAGGAAAAAGAGCTCATCCCTTTCCATTTAGAATACCTTCTACGTGTAGTACACTTTTGTAAGACACAAGATCTTCCATTCTCTGTGGACCGTATCAAATACACAAAACACTTCATACCTGTTTTTATAGATGGTGAACTTAAAAGTACCAAACCCAGTAAAAGTGATAAAGTTGCTATATTCACAGACAATATAAAAGACATAGTAGAAGCAAGAGAATACATCAAACGCAGTAATATGTGGGTTAAAGGCATCGTCATAACACCACCTAAAACAAAAGTACCGGGAATTGACCGTCCTCACTGGTTTGAGAGTGAAGAAGAAGTACGTGAGCTACTCAAAAGTACGCTCTTTAACTATGCATTTATCTATAATGCAGATAAAAGTATCCTCAACACGATCAAAGAAGAGTATAGTCTATTTTAGACTATACTCTCAGTACGTCTCCTGTTTTCAGGAATCCCTATACACCTCATTTCTTCTTTTTTTTATTTATTTAATCCTATTTTAGATACTATTTAGAAATAATTATTATTATTTTTGATTAAGGTAATATAAAAAAGGAGAGTTATGGAAGCAGAATACTTACCAAAAAGAGAGGGTCTTTATGATCCAGAGTTTGAACATGATGCCTGTGGTGTAGGTTTTGTTGCTCATCTTAAAGAGGGTGCATCTCATGATATTGTACAAAAAGGTCTTACCCTATTAGCAAATCTTGAACATCGTGGTGCTGTTGGTGCTGAAAAGAACTCTGGCGATGGTGCAGGGATATTAACACAGATGCCAGATAAATTTTTACGCAGAGTGCTTAAAGAAGATGGTATTGATCTTCCAGAGTTTGGTCACTATGGTGTTGGAGTCGTATTTCTACCCAAAGACCCTGAAGCTTACGCAGAGTGTAAAGCAATAGTTGAAGACTGTATAGAAGAGCTTGGACAAGAGTTCATAGGCTGGAGAAAAGTTCCAACAGCAAATGAATCTTTAGGTGAAACCGTTAAAGCCATAGAGCCGTACATTCATCAAGTTATCGTTAAACGAAATCCAGAACTAGAAGATGCTGAGGCATTTGAGCGTAAGCTTTTTGTTATTCGTAAATATGCACAGTCTCAAGTAACTTCTTCACCTATTCGTGGTACTGGGTATTTTTATATGCCTTCTATGTCATACAAAACCATCTCTTATAAAGGTCAGCTGATCACTGAGCAACTGCCTCTCTATTTTGCAGATCTCAATGAGCCTGATTATGAGTCAGCTATTGCACTTGTTCATAGTCGTTTCTCAACAAATACTTTTCCATCATGGCCATTGGCACAACCATTTCGCTATATAGCCCACAATGGAGAGATAAATACACTGCGTGGAAATATCAACTGGATGAGAGCACGTCAGTCAATGCTTAGATCAAAACTATTTAGTGAAGATGAGCTTAACAAGATCTATCCTTATCTCATTAATGAAGCAAAAGGCTCTGACTCTTCAGTTTTAGATAATGTTGTAGAGTTGTTAACTCTGGCTGGTCGCCCTCTTCCTCATGTTATGATGATGATGATCCCGGAAGCCTGGAAAGATGAAGAGATGGATGAGCAGCGCAAGGCTTTTTATGAGTATCATGCTACATTTATGGAACCATGGGATGGTCCTGCATCTGTTGCTTTTACAGATGGTAAGATTGTTGGTGCAACACTGGACAGAAATGGTCTTCGCCCTTCACGCTATTTTCTAACTAAAGACAATATTTTAGTTATGGCATCTGAACAAGGTGCTTTAGAATTTCCAACGGATGAGATAGTACTCAAAGGAAGACTGCAACCGGGTAAAATGTTCTTGGCAGATCTAGAACAAGGTCGTATTATTAGTGATGATGAGATCAAAGCAGATATCTCTGGAGGACACAATTATGGTGCATGGGTAGAAAAACAGAAAATAAACCTTGATGACTTAGCACTTAACCATGATATAAAACAACCCAATCATAAAACTGTACTACAGCGTCAAAAATGTTTTGGCTATACACAGGAAGATCTGAAAGTCATACTGGCACCGATGGCAAATACAGCTTACGAAGCAACAGGTTCTATGGGTAATGATGCAGCACTTTCCGTACTCTCAAATGCATCTATAAATCTTTACAACTATTTTCACCAACTCTTTGCACAGGTAACAAATCCTCCTATTGACCCGATCAGAGAAGAGTCAGTCATGTCCCTAGTTTCATACATCGGGCCACAGGGAAATCTTTTCCAGGAAGTAGATGAAGACCGTAAATTCATTAAACTTAAATCACCGATCTTAACCAATGAACAGTTTGAAAAACTAAGTGGAGTGAGTGAGTTTAATTTCCGTGCGAAGAAGATCAGTATGCTTTTTGATTCTAGAAAAAATGGCTCAATGAAAGAAGCTCTTGACTCGGTTGTAAAGCAAGCAAGTGATGCAGTCAAAGAAGGTTTTCAAGTAGTGATCCTCTCAACAAGAGGTATCAGTAAAAAGCAGGCAGCTATTCCTACACTCTTAGCAACAAGTGCTGTACATCATCACCTTATAGCTGAGGGTATCAGAACAAATTGTGGTTTAGTTATAGAGACAGGTGAAGCAAGAGAAATTCACCATTTTGCTACACTTATAGGCTATGGAGCAAATGCGATCAACCCTTATTTGGCTTTTGAAACTATAGAAGATATGCGTAAACGTAAATTGATAGATGAATCAGTTACACATGACCAAGCCATAGAAAATTACATTACAGCTATTGGGAAAGGTATCTTCAAGATTATGTCTAAGATGGGGATCTCTACCATTAGATCATATACAGGAGCACAGATCTTTGAAGCAGTTGGACTTTCACAAAATCTAGTTGATAACTACTTCAAAGGAACACCAACTCGTCTAGAGGGTATTGATATTGATACTATTGAAGAAGAGACTCTGCTATGTCACTCTATCGCATATCCACATGAGATAATCGAAGCAAATGACCTGCCGGTTGGTGGTCATTTTGCATATCGCCAGCGTGGTGAAAACCATCTCTTTACACCTGAGACGATCTTTTTACTGCAAAACTCTACAAAAAACAATGACTATGCAACATATAAACAGTATGCTAAGCTCATTAATGAACCACAAGAAGCTTTTGTAACCCTGCGTTCACTTCTTGATTTTAAACGCCTTGACCCTATTGATATTAATGAAGTAGAGTCAGTTGATTCTATTATCACCCGTTTTGCTACAGGTGCAATGAGTTATGGTTCTATCTCCGAAGAGGCTCATACCACACTTGCGATTGCCATGAATATGATAGGTGCAAAAAGTAATACCGGTGAAGGTGGAGAAGATGCTTCAAGATTTGGCACAAATAAAAACTCTAAGATCAAACAGGTTGCATCTGGACGCTTTGGTGTAACGGCAAACTATCTTGTAAACTCTGAAGAGATCCAGATCAAACTGGCTCAAGGAGCAAAACCGGGAGAAGGCGGTCAACTTCCAGGACATAAAGTGGATGAGATCATCGGTCGTACCAGACACTCAACTCCAGGTGTGGGACTTATATCCCCTCCTCCACATCATGATATCTACTCGATCGAAGATTTGAAACAGTTGATTCATGATCTTAAAAATGCCAATGTTAAAGCGCGTATCAATACTAAGCTGGTATCTGAAGTTGGTGTTGGAACTATTGCAGCGGGTGTTGCAAAAGCACACTCTGATGTTGTTCTCATCTCAGGTTTTGATGGTGGAACCGGAGCATCTCCACAAACTTCCATCAAACATGCCGGTCTACCTTGGGAACTTGGTTTAGCTGAGACACATCAAACACTTGTTAAAAATGGTCTGCGTTCAAGAATCGTTGTACAAACAGATGGTCAGTTACGTACTGGTCGTGATATAGCTATAGCAACACTACTAGGTGCCGAAGAGTGGGGAATCGCAACAGCAGCTCTAGTGGTTGAAGGATGTATCATGATGCGCAAGTGTCATCTTAATACCTGCCCAGTTGGAATCGCAACACAAGATAAAGAGTTGAGGGCTAAATACACAGGGAAACCTGAGCATGTTGTTAACTATGTTAAATTTATAGCTCAAGAGTTACGTGAAGTGATGGCAGAACTTGGATTTAGAACCATTAACGAGATGGTAGGCCGTACCGATAAACTTAAAGCCCGTGAGGGAGTGAGTCACTGGAAAGCAAAGCACTTACAGCTTGATAAACTGCTTCACAGAGTTCACTTAAGAGCTGATGATACAGCATACAAAACTACAAATCAAGACCATGGTTTAAATATTGCACTTGATAATGAACTTATAGCATTGGCACAACCAGCTCTAAAAGATGCTAAAGCAGTAAAAGAAGAGATAAAACTTAGAAATATCAACCGTACAGTGGGGACAATGCTCTCTGCTGAGATGACGCGTAAATATGGAGAAGAAGGGCTAAGTGACGATAAGATTCACTTTAAAGCCACAGGAAGCGGCGGTCAAAGTTTTGGTGCATTTGTAAACAGCGGAATCACCTTTGAAGTAGAAGGTGATGCAAATGATTACTTCGGTAAAGGGCTTTGTGGCGGTAAACTTATACTCTACCCTCCTCACAATGCAACCTATGAGGCAAATGAAAATGTCATACTCGGTAATGTCTCTTTCTATGGCGCAACAAGTGGTGAGTCATATATTTATGGACTTGCCGGTGAGCGTTTTTGTGTACGTAACTCAGGTGCTAAGGTTGTTGTAGGGGCTATTGGTGATCATGGCTGTGAGTATATGACCGGTGGTCGTGTTGTTGTTCTTGGCGAAATTGGGAAGAACTTTGCAGCGGGTATGAGTGGTGGTATCGCTTATATCTATGATGAACATAACAATCTGTCTCAAAGAATAAACAAAGAGATGGTTGATCTAGACAAAATTGAAACAGTTGAAGATGAAAATGAAGTAAAAGGTATGATTGAAAACTATATTAAATACACTTCTTCAAAAGAAGCATCTGAAATTTTAGATAACTGGGGAACTAATAAAGATAAATTTATTAAAGTGATGCCAGTAGATTATAAACGAGTGCTTGCACATCTTAAGAGAAGAAAAGATGAACAAGATGTTACAGCACATCTAAGCGCTTAAAGGGAGTTGGATTATGGGAAAAATAACAGGATTTAAAGATTACAAAAGAGAAAACTTTACTCTAGAAGCAGTTGAGCAGAGAGTAAAGCATTATAATGAATTTGCAACACCTTTAAGTAAAAAAGAGATGGAACTGCAAGGTGCACGTTGTATGGACTGCGGTATTCCGTTCTGTCATAGTAATTACGGCTGTCCTCTCGGAAACCTTATACCACAGTTCAATGATCAGGTATATAGAGATAAGTGGGAAAATGCATTTCGTACACTAATGAGTACAAATAACTTTCCGGAATTTACAGGTCGAGTCTGTCCGGCAACCTGTGAAACTGCCTGTGTACTTGGTATGAATGACGATGCTGTCAGCATCAAGGGTATCGAGTACTCTATCATAGAAAAAGCCTATAAAAAAGGGTGGATGAAACCACAGATACCAAAAACACGCAGTGGCAAAAAAGTAGCAGTGGTCGGTTCAGGTCCTGCTGGGCTAAGTGTTGCAAACCAGCTTAATAAAGCAGGTCACAGCGTTACTGTTTATGAGCGGGATAAACGCATCGGTGGACTTGTTCGTTACGGTATCCCTAACTTTAAACTTGATAAGAAAAAGGTCGTACAACGAAGAGTTGACTTAATGAAAGAAGAAGGTATAGAGTTTATTACCAGTGCACATATTGGTATTGATATTCCTCTAAAAACACTTCAGGAGAAGTATGATGCAGTTGTTCTATGTGGCGGTGCATCTCTACCTAGAGATCTTCCTATAGAAAACCGTGATGCTAATGGTGTTCATTTTGCAATGGAATTTTTATCACAGAGCAACAGTCGTATTGAGGGTGAAACTATCCCTAAAGAAAAAGAGATCCTGGCAACAGATAAACATATTGTAGTCATAGGTGGTGGAGATACAGGTAGTGACTGTGTTGGAAATTCAGTTCGCCAGAATGCTGCTTCTATTACACAGATCGAGCTGATGCCAAAAGCTCCGTTAGAACGTACAGATGAGATGCCATGGCCACTCTACCCAAGAGTCTTTAAACTCTCAACTTCTCAAGCAGAGGGTTGTGAAATGGACTTTAACATCCTTTCAAAATCATTTATCAAAGATGATAAAGGTAATATTAGTGGTATTAACTGTATTAAAATTGAATGGGGTGCAAAAGGATTTACAGAGATAGAAGGAACTGATTTTGTTTTAAAAGCAGATCTTGTCTTTTTAGCCATGGGATTCCTTGGGCCTGAGCAGACTGGTGTGATTGAAGAGCTATCACTTGAGACAGATGCCAGAAGTAATATAGCTACAAAAAATTATGCTACTTCTGTAGAAGGTGTCTTTAGTGCTGGTGATATGCGTAGAGGTCAGTCACTGGTAGTTTGGGCTATCTATGAAGGTAGAGAGTGTGCCATAGCAGTTGATGAGTTTCTCTCACAAAAACCTACCATGCTTAATGCAAGAAGTCAATCTCTGTATGAAAAACGCTAGTTATTAACGCACCGACTTTCCAGTTCCACCTCGGGAGAGGATGGAACGAGGCAAAAGTACGCTCTTTAACTATGCATTCATCTATAATGCAGATAAAAGCATCCTCAATACGATAAAAGAAGAGTATAGTCTGTTTTAAAGATTATATTCTTCTAAATTCCGTAGGTTTGGTTCCACCAAACATTTTTCATAAACCAAATCAGTAAATAAATTTTCACTATGCTATAATCTTGCATATGCCCATCAAGATGATAGGCACTAGAAAAAGGAGAAGACTACACATGAAAGCGAATAACTTGTCCTCATGCGTCGTTACAGACAAAGTAGATGAAAGCAGAGAGTTTTATATGAAAAACTTCAATGCAAAAATCACTTTTGATTGCGGGTGGTATATCAATATGGAATTTGGCAAAAACACATCGACACTGCAGTTCATGGCACCACAGCAATCTAAGCAGCCTACATGTAACGGCAAAGGTCTGATGTACAACTTCGAAGTCGACGATGTGGAGTTGGAGTATGAGAGACTGACACAACTTGGGAACGAGCCCGTCATGCCTCTTGAAGACCACCCATGGGGAGACAGGGGTTTTGCGATTTTAGACCCAAACGGGATCATGCTCTATATCTATTCGAACATGGAACCCTCAGATGAGTTCAAACAGTACTTTAAATAAGTAGGCGATATGGATTCCCTGGTTCCCATCGTCCCCGATGGTAATCCATATATAAACCAAATTAGCAAATAAATTTCCTCTATGCTATAATCTTGCATATGCATTTTCCTGGAGACGATGGGAACGAGTAACAATAGGAGCAGCATGATAAGCATTAAATCTATCCAGTCAAAAATACTATTATTCACGCTTGCTGGTGTTTTCTCTTCCACATTTGTTGCGTTCAACTTCGTCATAGATAAAATGGAGAAGACTACAAAACAAGCTGCGCTTCTGGCAAGTGCGAAACATGCGAAAAATACACTCACCCTAAAAGCAAAACACAAAAAATCTATTGCACAATTAAAACTAAAACACAAAAAGGAAATTTCTCAGTTAAAATTAAAGTATAAAAAAGATATTGCAAAAGTTAAGGTGAAGCAACGCTCTAAGGCAAAAATTCAACGGGCTATTGCTGCTATTCCAGTTGCAGGGGTAGCTTCTCTTGCGGTTTTCGAAAAATTAGAGTTTGATGACTGGAAAACTGATCACCCAAGCGGAACGTTTGCAGAATATTCTGATGAAATTACTCAAACTGTAAACGAACTACTTATGGAAGAGTATCAAGAGTACGGAAATATTATAAAGATTTTTTAAAATTAAAAGATAAGTACATAAATTAGGTAGATTGGCCTAACATGCACATCCCGTCGACCGCAACTGTTGAATATTATCCATATTTCCTAATCAGCACCATATTCTTCCCATTATCTCCCACAAATTCACAACCAAACTCTTTACATAAAACTCTAAAAGTCTGAGCAGTGAAAAAGACAATATGTGTAGGGTCTTGATGGTAATACCATTTTTTAAATGCTTCTACATTGTTAGGGTGAAACTGTGTCTGCAGAGCCAAATACCCACCCTCTGACAATCGTTCCAATAGACTTTCAAATACTTCTCGTGGATGGTGTAAGTGCTCAAAAACCTCTGTAGATACGATTAATTCATATTTTTTACTATCATTTAGTGTATCAGGATGATAGATAGGATCATAGTAGTCACAATTCACCCCCTCTTTTTCTAAAAGGGTTGCCAAAAGGGAGCTTCTTCCACAGCCAAAATCAAGGGCTGTTCTTGGTTTACCTACCAAAGGAAGAGTAAAGTCTAAAAAACGTTTAAAATAGGCTTGATAGCCCTCATCATCCTCATCATTTTCATGAAGATTATAACGCTCTTTTTGTGTAGAAAAATCTTGATAACACTCTGGTGACTTGAAAATATACTCACAATCTTCACAATGATAATATGTAATATTTGTTTTTTCGTGTACGAATGATACAGTGATTTTATTGCAAATATGACAGTTCATTTTCATCCTTATTTATTCATAGTTATGTTACTATTTAATCTATTAATGCAAGGACAAATTAGAGATGAAAAGAAGAGACTTTATAACAAGTACTGCCATAGGAGCTACTGCTTTAGCACTGAGTGGATGCCATAGAGCTGAAGAAAAAGCAGAAGGTGATTCTGCCAACATTAACAGAGGTAAAAAAGTCACACTTAAACTTGCTACCTCTTGGCCTGCACACTTCCCTATCATGGGTACAGGGGTCGATACTTTTGCCAAGCGTTGTTTTGAACTCAGTGGAGGAAGCCTTGAGATAAAAGTCTATGCAAAAAATATCCTGGTCCCTGCCCTTCAAGTCTTTGACTCTACTTCTGCAGCACAGATAGATGCTTTTCACTCAGGTGTATACTATTGGAAAGGTAAAAACCCTGCATTTTCCATCTTTGGAGGGATGCCACTTGGGCTAACAAGTGAAGAGATGATCACCTGGATGAAATTTGGCGGTGGCTATGAACTTTGGCGTGAGATGTATGGTAAGTTCAACCTCTACCCACTCATAGGTGGTACTACAGGTCCACAGATGGGTGGTTGGTTCAAAAAAGAGATCAACTCCTTAGCAGACCTAAAAGGTCTGAAGATGCGTATCCCCGGTCTTGGTGGAGAGGTCATGAAAAAGCTTGGTGTCAATCCTGTACTCCTACCTGCCGGAGAGATATACACTTCACTTGAGCGTGGAACCATAGATGCAACAGAATGGGTAGGACCAGCATTAGACAGCATGATGGGCTTTGCCAAAGCAGCACCTTTCTACTACACAGGATGGCATGAACCAGGTTCCATCTTGGAGATCACATTCAATAAAGCCCGATGGGAGAAGCTAAGTTCTGAACATCAAGCCATCATTACCGCAGCCAGCGAAGAGATGACAGGTAACATGCTTCAAGAGTTCCGCTATAAAAATGCAAAAGCCCTGCAGGAACTACCAAAAAATGTACAGATAAGAACATTCCCAAAAGAGATGATGGATGCAGCAAAAATTGCTCTGAATGAAGTACTGGTAGATGAAAGTGCAAAGAGTGATGATTTTAAACGTGTGTTAAAGAGTTATGAAGATTTTGTAAAGATAAACAAACCTTGGGATGACATAAGCACCAAGAACTTTTTAGAGATCAGAGGGTAATCCCTCTAGTCTTGTTACATATCCCAAAATGGGAATAAAAACTCCAATTGTTCATCACTCAGAATACCGATAGTATCAGAGATACACTTGAGATGTACCTTTGTTGCCTCTGCTTTAAGTTTTGCAACTTTATCTACTTTGGCATCTACACTTTTAGGATCTTCACCATCACCCATCGCTTCGATGATCTCTGCTTCTAGAACCTTCACTTGTTTCTTGACCTTCATCACCGCACTCATCGTCTCTTTACGTACAACAAGCAGTTTCTCTTTTTGTTCTGCATTTAAGCCCAGTGTAGCTTTATCCCAATTTTCCAAAAGCACTTTCGTCATATGAGGTAATGCTGACTGGTTGATGAGGAATGGTGAGTTGATCAATGCATTCATTTTATCATTTCTTTGAATCTCTTTGATCATCGTAACAAACTTTGGATTTGGGAAAGTAGCTATCATATACTCTGAGATAGTCGCTAAGTCTTGCTCTGAGACTTTACCTTTAAGTGATGGCATCACACCAAACTTTTGTACTTTGTTAGATTCACATACAGACTTGGAAGCTTTTGGATTTTGTGCATAATCCACGATGAACGTTTTCATCTTTTTGTTGTCTTTTATAGTATCTTTCATATGAAACATTACCGCATCCATAGCTGGCGCTTTAAGTGTTGGTATCATATCTGGTGTCGGTGAAGTCAACATATGACATGATGCACAGTTTGTTTTTGTAAGCTCAGCTCCATTAGATGCAAATAAAATACTACTAGCAATAGATAAAAGTAATAACGTTTTGTTCATAAGATTAATATCCTTTTAATTATTTACAAACATTATAGTGTTTAAGTGTTAATTCTATATGAACTGAAACCTCTGAATACCTAGGGCTGTTTATTACCGCACCTCAACATGCAAACGTCTTGTATCACTCGTAATATCAAATGCATCCATCTCATTAGACATCAATGTGAGTTTTATAGTATTATTATCAAGAAATTTGATATCTATATCAACGGGAAACTGAATATTTTTTATGATATCATGGGGATCATGCGGACGAAAATAGACTATATGGCTTTTACCGGGGTCTATACTGATCGTCTCTTCTTTTTGAGTGATAAGATGAAACTCCTCTGTGGGTTTTTGTGTATGAAAATACCAGATAAGTGTTTCTTTTTTCCCTTTTGATACGTAGATAACCTCTGCACGATACTTATGGCTATATTCTAATCTTTCTAGAGGGAAAAGAGCATACTGATTTGCAGTAAATTTCTGATGTGGATCACTGGATTTGTCCATTAAACGAACATCTCTCACCTCTTCTCCTCCTTCAACATAGAGTTTAAAGGAATGAAGTGTGACATTTTTAAAAAAGTGATCATTAAACTCTACACTAATAGGAAACCCACTCACTTCGTAATCTGGTAAAGGGTCTGGTACCTCACTGTAAAATGCAGGTGGAACTTCCTCTTCTCCATCATAAGGGTAGAAAATGATCTTAGGGCTATTCTGCTTACTGTACTGTAAGGACGTATAAAACTCTTTTTCTTTAATACGATGTTCACTATTTTTACAAACTCTATATATATACTTGCCGCTCCCAGAAAAACTTGAGCCTGTGCAGAGTTGGTTTAATACACTATTTCCCATAAGATACACAAAAGCACTTTTATCACTGTCTTTCATATCTTGTGTGACACCAACACCTATTTGATCTATACCGGGACTTAAAAAACCAAATCTATGATATATGGCTGATAACAATCCGTCAACAGAACTGCGTGCATTATGATTTTTACTAGAGAGATTTTCACTGACCTGTGAAGAAGCATATCCTGCATGAAAAGCCCGTTCTACTGGTGTGATGCCTGTGAAGTTTTTATGCCCGATCATCTCTTCATGTGCTGATTCATCATTTAACACAAGGTAGTCAGCATGTGCTTGTGCAGCAGTTTTTAGTTGCTTGTTTTGGGCTAACCTTTGCATATTCATTATCTCTCGAATACTATTAAGATAAGTACGTGCCTCCATCGTCTCATACGATACATCCATAGGCAGTGCTTTTCTCTCTACCACTTCACCCAACGAGGTATGAGTACGATATTCAATAAATTGCCAAAACAACATAGAAGCAAGTAAAACAACAATAACAAAACTCACACGCATTATAAATACTCCTAAAGTTACTTCAGTTTACTTCTTACCTATATCATCTACACTCTTATCTATCTCACTAATAAAATTTTCTACCTTTTTACCAAAATCTTCGATGAAACTTTTGGTTTTCTCCAAATCAATATTAATGTTTTCTTTGTCTATCTTGATACCTACATTTTCAGACATATCTACTCTACCCTCTGAGATATCCTTCTGAATATTTTGAGCAGTCGCTTCAAATGTTTTCTTTAAAGTGTTAAAAAAGTCTTTAGTTTGGTTGATGTCTATATTGATTTTCCTGTCATCAATATTTATACCTAATTTAGAAAAAAGGTCTTTGTCCTGCTCTGCCATGATAGCTCCTTTATAATCATTATAACAGAATACAAGAATATAGCATAGGAATTTATGCTACTTGTAGATCCCCGTATCAAGTACGAGGATGACGGTGAGAAAAGCTTATAGAAATGCCAGTAAAGAAGCTGTTACAGCCACATTGAGAGACTCAACCCCACGTTGCATTGGTATGGCTATGCTTTCATTACAAAGAGCTTCTACAGGCTTACTTACCCCTTCACTCTCGTTACCCAATACAAAGATCGTTTTATCACTATAGGCTTGTTTTTTATAGCTCTGGGAAGCATGAGAAGAGAGCATATAAAGGTCAGTACCCTCTTTTTTAAATGATTCCAGTGTTTTTTTGAGATTGGATGTTTTGATAATAGGCATTTTAAAGAGTGTGCCTGCACTGGCTTTGATCACCAATGGAGAGATCTGCGCTGCACCTTTGGTAGGCAGCAAAATGGCATCTACATTCCCGGCTGCACAGGATCGGATAATCATCCCCAAGTTTTGAGGATTGGTTACACCATCAAGTGCAATGATACGATAACTCTTTTGCTTTTCTAAAAAGTTCTTTTCATCACCAAAGTGTTCAAGAACAATATCTAAAGCAACACCCTGATCCTGCTTGGCATTTTTAGAAATACGTGAGAGTGATTGCTTATCATGATAGGCTACTGCTATCTCTCTTTTTTTAGCGATACCTTTCATCTGTTCAAGTACAGAAGCATCTTTGTTTGACTTAGAGAGATGAAGTTTATGTATAGTTACAGCTTCATCTTCAAGTGCTTCCATCACCGCATTACGTCCGTAGATGGTCAGCACTTTATCAAAAAAAGCTTTTTTAGATAGGTACTCTGGAGAATCTTGCATCAACTATTTAGATTCTCCGTTCCAGGCAATATGCGGTTTACCATTCTCATCAAACTCAACAGCTGGCATACCCATAATGTTATACCCCGCATCTACATAATGTACTTCACCTGTTACACCGGAACTTAGGTCCGAAAGTAAGTACATCCCGGAGTTTCCTACCTGGTTGATAGTAACATTCTCTTTAAGAGGAGAGTGTGCTGCATTCCATTTAAGCATGAATGAGAAATCACCTATCCCTGCTGCTGCAAGTGTTTTAATGGGACCAGCCGAAATGGCATTCACACGGATACCATCTTTACCAAGATCTTCAGCAAGATATTTTGTTGTCATCTCCAATGCCGCTTTAGCCACACCCATAAGGTTATAGTTAGGAATATACTTTACCCCACCATAGTAGCTGAGTGTAAGCACAGAAGAACTTGTTGAGAGGATAGGTTTCAACTCTCTTACAATCTCGATGAGTGAATAAACTGAAACGTTCATCGCTACATCAAATGCCTCTTTTGAAATATCTACAAAACGACCACTTAGTCCCTCTTTAGGAGCAAAAGCGATAGAGTGCACGATAAAGTCTATCTGACCCATATCTTTTTCAAGAGATTCCTTAAGTGCTTTGATCTCTTCTGGTTTACTTACATCACAAGGATAAAGTCTTGCTCCACACTCCAGATCTTCTGCGATAGGCGCTAATTTTTGCTCAAATCTTTCATTTAGAAATGTAATTGCCATCTCAGCACCCTGCTCTTGACAAGCTTTTGCTATACCATACGCGATAGATTTTTTGTTGGCGATGCCCAGAATGACACCTTTTTTACCTTGCATTATCATACTGTTACTCTCCAAAAATTAATTTCATTATTTTATCATGTTTGAGATAGAATATAAGACAAGTTATCCAAAATCAAGGTTATAAATGCAAAAAATACTCATTATTAGCACAGGGGGTACTTTCAACAAGGTATACAACCCGATTAATGGAGAACTTATCATTGATGAAGAATCTAAAGCATTGGAAGAGATAGCATCCAAGTGGCTCTGCAAATTTGAGATCATCAATATTATAGGAAAAGACAGCCTCAATATCACCAATCAAGATAGATTATTACTTCTAGCTACCATTAATCAATCAAAATATGACGATATTATCGTGATACACGGTACAGATACTATGGATCTAACTGCTGAGTACTTAGCTGATGCTGACATAGATAAACGTATCGTTCTTACCGGTACCATGGTACCTTACTCTATAGACCCCATAGAAGCCACCGCAAATTTTGCTTCTGCTTTTGGATATTTACAAACATTAACGGATGATGGTGTTTATATAACTATGCATGGGTTATTTGGTTCTTATACTAAGATCATTAAAGATAAAAAGAATGGTAAATTTATAATATTTTAATTCATATTTGATATAATCCAATTAGATTATCTGCTACATGTTAAAGCCAAGCTATATTAAATATAGTACGGAAAGCTAAAGGGTCTCTCTGAGATAGCCTGGTTGTCAATAGAGAGATATACTATCAATTTAACAAGGTAAAATAATGAAATTAAAATTAGTAATACTCGCACTTATAGGATTAAGTTTTTCTGGTTGTACCAGCTCAATAAACACACTCTCTCCATCAGCACCTGCACCGGCAGTAGAAAAAAGAACCTATCAGGAACCTGCACCAGAAAAATCAGAACCATACAGTAATACAATGAGAAAAGTAGCATCTGGTATAAAAGATGATCCTAGCTACAACAAAATCGCACTTGATACACCTGAAAAGAAGGCATGGTTCAGAGACTTAACATATAGACTCTGGGATAGACAGATCACAAGCGGTCAATTTATATCCGAAGGTATGGCAAAATATCCTACACATCGTTATGAATTCACATTTATTGCCAATGGTTTTCAAAAATATTCATAATAAGAGTTGAGTTCAAAGACCTTATTGATATGCAATAGGGTCTTTTATACCTGCTTTTTCAAAACCTTGCAGTCTTAAACGGCAACTATCACAAACTCCACATGCCAATACTTCAGACTGATAACAACTCCAAGTATGTGCTAATGGTACATTTAGCTCAACTGCCTTTTGTACGATTTCACTCTTTTTGAGTGCAACCAATGGCATTTTTATTTCCAATTGTGTCTCCTCTTTTGTTCCCATATTGATCGCTTTTTGCATCTGTTCTATATAACTCTCACGACAATCAGGGTAGCCACTGCTATCCTCTTCAACCACACCGATAAAAAGTGCCTCTGCACTATGTTTTTCAGCTACAGCAGCAGCAATAGAGAGAAAAATACCATTTCTGAAAGGAACATAGGTGACAGGGACACCCTCTTCCACTCCTCCTGTAGGTACATCTATACTCATATCTGTTAAAGCAGATGCACCGATTTGTTCAAAGAAATCTAAGTCAATTTCATAAAATTTTTTAGCATCAACATCTTTAGCGATCTTTCGAAAGCACTCCAACTCTTTGGCTTGGGTACGCTGTCCATAATTAAAATGCAAAGCAATGATCTCATAACCTTCTTTTTGTGCTATCTTGGCACTCAAGGCACTATCCATACCCCCTGAGATAATACAAATTGCTTTTTTATTCATTTCTACTATTCCTTTATACATATTTACTGCCATTTTACCAAGATTTGGGTAAACTTCGAGCATGAATATTATAGACTTAGAGAATCAAACTAACCTACCTGTAGATATCGATGGACTTGAAAAAATAGCCCAAAGTCTTACTACCAAAGAGATAGAGCTTATTATCACAGATAATGAGACTATTCAAGAACTCAATCAGGAACACAGAGCCAAGGACAAGCCAACAGATGTACTTAGTTTTCCTATGGATGCTCCTTTTACGGAACAATCTATATTTGGCATGCCTTTAGGATCGATCGTGATCTCTGCAGACTTTGTGAAACAAAAAGCAGATGAGTTTGGGCATAATATACAAGATGAGCTCTCACTGCTTTTCATTCATGGTCTACTTCATCTTCTCGGATTTGATCATGAAACAGATGATGGTGAAATGAGAACCAAAGAAAAAGAGATCATAGAGGTATGTGATCTACCTTCGAGTCTTATAGTAAGAACAAGTAACTGAACTCTCTGAATAATTTAAGTTAAGGATAGTAATGGATTTTGTCATTTTTGTTATCGCCATGGGCGTTTTGATCTGGGGTGCAGATCTGCTTATAAACCAAAGTGAGCGTATCGCTTTAAAATTTAACATACCAGAGTTTATCATCGGGGCAACACTCATTGCATTAGGTACATCTTTGCCTGAGATGGCAGCAAGTATAGCTGCAAGTATGAGTGGTAAGCCAGATATCGCCATAGCCAATGTGATCGGTAGTAATGTACTCAATATCACTCTGGTCCTGGCATCTGTTTTCCTTATCTCCACAAAGATCAATCCGGCAAGAGACTTTTTTGCCAAAGACAGTACGTGGGCTTTGGTACCTGTCCTTGTCTTTATTCTCATGATACTTGATGGTATGATCTCCACATTTGATGCTGCACTTCTACTCCTTTTAATGGGAGCCTACCTACTCTTTTTACTTCAAGATGCTAAGAATATCCCTGAAGAGGATCTGGAAGATCTTGATGAAAGTACTTTTTCATGGGCAAAAGTCATACCAATACTTTTTGGTGGTTTCATCTTAGTGATCATAGGTGCACACTTTACAGTAGAGAGTGCTTCTGAGATCGCCAGGGACTTTGGGATCAGTGAGTGGATCATTGGTATTATTTTGATCTCGTTAGGGACCTCTCTGCCTGAGTTGGTTGTCAGTATCTCTGCTGCCATGAAAGGGAAGGTCGATATGGCTATAGGAAACATTATCGGTTCAAACATGGCAAACACAACGGTAGTACTTGGTGCAGCGGCCCTGGTAAACCCTATGGCTATCAATGCACCTGCGTATCTTTTTGATATCGCTACCATGATCGTTGCTACACTACTGCTTGTATTTATTACCGCAAATAAACTTTACAATAAATCTGCAGGTATGAGTTTGATCATTATTTTAGGATTGTTTTTAAATAATACTATACAAAATATGTAATAGAACTCTCTGATTATTCAAAATATTTTTTCACTTCTGAAGAGGTGAAAAAACAGTTCTAAAATTCATCTAATTCAGATTTTCCAAAATATCCATTTTGATAAAGCCACTTATAGATATCTGCAGCGATAGGTCCTGATGTGCTTCCTCCATGCCCACCATGTTCTACCAATACTGTTACAATGTATTTAGGATCATCATAAGGTGCATACGTAGTGATCCAGGCATGTGATCTGCTGTAGTAGGCCAACTCCTCTTCTTTAAGACGTTTTTTCGTTGACTGAGGAATAGAAACAACTTGAGATGTACCTGTCTTACCAGCAACAATAATAGGCAACTTGCTCATCGTTTTAAATGCAGTTCCCTTTCTCACATTGCACACATCATACATCCCTTTTCTGATCTCATTCAAATAGTATGGTTCAAACTGCATAGGGACAACTTTTCTCTTGGTAGGTTTTCCATCAACTATCCTTGCAATACTGGGCGTTACAAGATTAGACGTTGCCATAAGAGCAGTATATCTGGCTACTTGCAAAGGGGTCACAAGATCATAACCTTGTCCTATGGCAGCGATGACCGTCTCACCCATGTACCATGGTTGCTTGAAACGTTTCTTTTTCCATGCTTTATCTGGCATAACACCGTTGTATTCTTTTGGCAAGTCTACACCTGTTTTAACCCCTAACCCAAATGATCTAAGATGTTTTGCCATAGCATTAATGCCCACTTTTAAACTTTTGTTATAAAAATAGACATCACAACTTTCTCGTATGGCTTGTCGTAAATGGACAGAACCATGCCCCCATGTTTTCCAACATCTGAATTTATGCTTACCCTTACCTTTTCCCAAAGTAATATATCCGGGACAGTACTCTTCTTCCGCTAAAATATTTTTTTGTGATTTAGAGAATGCAAGTGCCATTCCCATCTTTATAGTTGAGCCCGGAGGATAGGTTCCATGGATGAACTTATTGGTAAAAGGATGTGCAAGATCTTCCTGAAGTGCTTTCCAGTCTTTACTGCTTATCCCACCTACAAAAAGATTTGGATCATAAGAAGGATAACTTACGGCAGACAACACTTCACCATTGGTACGCATTACTACGACTACACCTGTTGCTTCACCAAAACGTTCATAGATCATTTTTTGTAGATTGATATCTATATTGAGCTGAAGATTTTTATTGTCTTTTGGTAATTCCTTTTCCAATACATCTATAGCCTTATTGGTTGCAGTTACCTTACTTACTTCGTATCCCAACTCCCCTTCTAAAACACTATTGTAGTGTCTCTCTAAACCACTTTTTCCTATCTTGCCTACTACATTGACCACAGGGTCTTTTTCATTTTCTTTCTTATTTGATCTTCCTGTATAACCGACAATATGGGCACCATACTTTCCATAAGGATAATAACGTTTTGTTTCAGCCTCTATCTTTATCTCTTTATGTAGACTCAACTTTGGATAAGCTCCCAGCATTTTTGGGTAATGAATAAAATCTACCACTTTAATAAACTTATGATTGTAAGGAGAATTATGTTTTTTATAGACTTTCATCATGACAGTTTTATTGAGATCAGGAAAAGTATCTACAAGTCTATCAATGATCTCTTCTAATTTATGCTTTTTTTGCTCATGCTTTTTTTCTTTTAGATGTGGAACAATAGAGATAGAGAACCCTATCTGGTTCATAGCAAGAAGATTACCGTTTATATCACTTATTTCTCCTCTAACAGGCTTGATAAACTGTTTTCTCTCTATGTTATCTTTTGCTAACCCTTCATAATAAAAATTTGATTTAATACTTACATGATACAGTCTGGCTATCATCACACCCCAAAAGAGTAAAAATATAGCTATTACGATCTTATATCTCATAGTATCACCACTATCAGTAGATCAATGATAAGTGAATAGAGCAATATATTGTCCAATACGATACTATTGGTTTGAAAAATAAAGTCATAAGATAATAAAGATCCCAAATATACCATGTCTATGAGCAAGACACTTAATACCGGTCTACAGATCACACATTCACGAAAGTAAAGTAAAGAGTGATAAAAAAGAACATACACAAGCAGTGATGAAATAAAGATCAAGAAAAAAGGCAAAGAGAGATTCACCTCAAGATTGATAAAATAGATAATTGCTATAAAAACATAATGTATTTTCTCTTTTTCAATACCTTGTATAAAAATATATCCCATAACCCCTATAAGGAGTGGTAAAAAAACATAAATAGAGATGAGCATTGGATAAAATATTATAAACAGAAGCACTGATACCCACATAAAAAGAAGAGTTAAAGATTTGCTGAATTTATCCATATAGTACACTCACGCCTTAGGATAATTTATGAACTAGTGCTATTTCATTGCATACAGGAAAGTGAATACACTTAATGCAGTCAGCCCAAATTTTATGTTCTGGTATCACCTCTTTATTGATTTCATTAAAGCCAAGTTTTTCGAAGAAAGCAGGTAAATACGTCAGTACAAGTACATCTTCTTCTACACCTAATGCTTTCGCTTCTTCCAGAGTAAACTCAACCATCCTCTGTCCGATCTTTTGTCCACGATATTTTTCATCTACAATGAGACTTCGTATCTCTGCAAGTCGTTTGGAATGAATATGAAGAGCTGTATACCCTACTAATCTTTCTCCATCTTTAGCAAGAACATATGAACGTATATTGGTTGCCACTTCATCTTCACTACGGTTCAGTATGATACCTTCTTTTACTTCTGAAGCTACCAGAACTTGCATTGCAGAAATATCACTCAATTTTGCTTTTACAAGTTCTATCACTCTTATGCCTCACCCTGTTTTTCAACTTCATCATTTATACCAAAAATAGTTTGTAGTATCTCATAGTGTACCCTGTCATGTCCATTTTTCTTAAGATTTGAAACTGTAATAGAGCCCGGAAACTCTCGTTTGAGTTTAGCACGTTCTTTTTGATTAAGCTTATCTATCTTGGTGAAAACAGTGAGGTATCTCTGGTCTGAACGAATAAACTCAGAGATATACTCTTCTACATCATCATCAATTTTGGCATGGGGATGACGTGCATCACGCAGATGGATAAAAAGACGGATGGAAACACGATGTTGTATGAACTCTACCAAGTTCTTCTGCCATACCTCTTTAAGTGTTTTAGAGACTTTTGCATATCCAAACCCGGGCAGATCCACAAAACGCACAGGATAACTTACTTCATTGTATAAATACCGTGTTTCAAAAAAGTTAATAAGCTGTGTTTTTCCTGGAGTAGCTGAACTCTTAGCCAGGTTTTTTCTTTGCGTAAGTGAATTAAGGGTAGAGCTTTTACCCACATTTGAACGACCTAAAAAAACGACTTCACTCATATCTTCGGGTAAAGAGTCTGCAATACTTTGTGCTGACTTGATAAACTCCGCTTCTACAACACGTGGTGTACTCATTTTTTCTTCTCCATATCAAAGATAAACTTCACTGGTTTTTTCTTATCACCTTTTACACTGGCATTACCTGTTATCGTATCCAGCGTAATGAGCTCTCCATTTACATGGCGTTTATTAACCAAGTCATCTATCACTGCTTTTCCTGTTAAAATATATTTTGATTTTATAGGATAATAGGTTACCTTATCTGCACTACCTTTATAAAAACTTTTCTCGTTTTTAAACTCGAAAGTCACAGAACCTGTAGCTTCATACATTTTAGTTTCATTATTTTCATCAAAATAAACAATAACATTATCTCCATGTAGCCAATTTTTTAACTGCTTAATCTTTACGTTACCGATAAAATGCACCTCTTTTTTCAAATTTTGTGCTTTCATAGAATCAGAAGTAATTTCCACTTTTTCAGCAAAAAGAGTAATGGACATCAAAATAAAAAGTATAATTTTTAGAAATTTCAATAAAAAACCTTTTTAAAAATTTAGATATTTACCCAGTGGGGTAATAAAGATATTGTACCATGATATTACTTTTCAGTCGTATAAACAACTGCATTAATCCTCTTTCCAAAAGCCTCTTTCTTCTGTGTATCATAACGCAATGTATATCCATGTATTCTGTTTTTATCCATTACCCCGGTGAAAGCTGAAGTAATATCAAGAATTTTTGTTTTTTTATTATAAACAGCATGTTGGGCACTATAGTCAAAACCTTCTTTTTGATTTACAGTGATATTGCCATCTAAATATAGTTTATCCTCTTTGTAAGTAGCTCTTTTTGCACGAAGCGATTCTATGTTTTTCGTATGATATGTGATGTTATGTAAGGTTAAAACTCCGGCATCGCGTATACCATAGCTACCAAAAGCTCTACCCTGCATAGTAGATGTATCTACTTCAGTAAGTGTTGTGCTGCTAAATTCAAGCTCCTTGGTAAAAGGTTTTCCATCAGAAGGCTTATGGGTAAATTTTACCATCAGTGTTCCTGATAAAATAGCTACAATTAGTACAATGATCAGCGCTTCTAATTTTAATCCCATAGCTCCAAATACTTCTTTTCAAGCCCTTCTTTGATGATGAGATGTTCTATCATCTCTCTTACCGCACCGTCCCCACCTCTCTTGGAAAGGACAACAGTTGCTACCTTGTCTACATAAGCACTGGCATCTCTGGGAACAAATGAAATTTTTGCTGATCTCAGCATCTGCAGATCATTTAGATCATCACCAATAGCCGCAACATTTTCCATCGTTAGATCAAGTTTTTGCAAAAGCGCTTCTAAAACCTCTTTTTTATTATGGATACCTTGATAAAAATGTTCTATGCGTAACTCTTTGGCACGACGTGCTACGATACTTGAAGATCTTCCCGTGATAATGGCTACTTGTTTACCAAGCTTTCTCCAACTTGCGATCGCTAATCCGTCTTTGACATTAAATGACTTGATCTCATCCCCATTTTCACTATAGGTAATGTGACTGTCTGTCATCGTGCCATCTACATCTAATACTATTAATTCTATACTCACAGTACACCCTTTGTACTTGGGATACCCGCATTTTCATTGAGTGTAACTGCTCTACGCAGTGCTACAGCAAGTGCTTTAAAGGCTCCTTCTATTATATGGTGCTTGTTTTTACCACGGTTATAAATAAGGTGAAGCGTGAGTGGCAGATTAAAGGCAAAAGCTCTAAAAAATTCTTCTACCAATTCAACATCAAACTCCCCCACTTTTCCACCTATAGGAAGTTCATAGACAAGAAAACCACGGTTAGAGAGGTCAAGGTCACAACTGATGCTTGCTTCATCCATTACTACTGTAGCATTTCCAAAACGCTCTATACTTTTTACAGGATATATAGCTTCTTTAAGCGCTTGTCCGATGACAATACCTACATCTTCTACACTGTGATGATCATCTATATGCGTATCTCCCGTACACTTCACTTCCAGGTCAATATGTGCATGTTTTGTAAAAGCTTCCAGCATATGGTCAAAGAACCCTACACCTGTGTCTATTTTAGCCTCACCTTTACCATAAAGGTTTAGTTTAACTGAAATTTGTGTCTCTTTTGTTTCTCTTGTTACTTCTATCATTGATTTTCCTATTAATTTCTTACAATAAATGCACCGGCTAGGTCATTATTGTTTTTAAAGTCTCTCGCTTCATCTTCAGATCCAAACCCCATAAGCCAAACGCGATATAGAGGCGCTCCATCTATATCAGAGAATTTCTTGATGAGAGTCTTGTACCTAGGATATAAGCTTGCATGCTTTCTTTTATAAATTTTAGCTCCCTCATAACGTCTAAATGCACCCACTTGTACACCAAAGTTGCTCAATCTTATACGTGTCTGAGTATGTGTACGTTTACGCTTTGCTATCGTAGCAGCAGACTGTACTTTACCTGCAAATCCAACCACTTGTATATTTACCTTGGCAATACCCATTCTATCTAAGCCTATCTCTTTACCCGCAATATAACTACAATCTATAATACGTCCCCTTACAAAAGGACCTCTGTCATTAATACGTACGATAGTACTTTTTCCATTTTGAAGGTTCTTTACCTTTACCATAGTATCCATAGGCCACGTTTTATGTGCAGCTGTTCTGGCATGCATATTATAGACTTCGCCATTGCTGGTGTATTTCCCATGAAAATTTGGTCCATACCAACTGGAAATACCACGCATCTCTTGTCCCTCTTCTACAAAAGTCGGATGATAACGTTTACCCAATACTTTATATGAACGCATGGTTGATTTATGTCGTGCTGCACTCGTGTATTTAGTAGGTTTTATAACCCCTTTACGCTTTTGAGAACAGCCTGTTGTTAACAATGATAAAGTTAACATCATCATAAGAGTTAAAATAACTGTTAGTCTTTTCATTGAGCCCCTATGGTATAAATATTAGCTAATATTATCACCTTATTTGACTTTATTTTTGCTTGTCTTCAGTATACTCTCCGATCAACGCTTTTATCTGATCTACCTGCAGTGGTTTCGTCGTATAATCATCCATACCCTCATTCATATACTTTTCTCTGTCACCAGGCAATGCATTTGCGGTAAGTGCAATGATAGGAATATGATTTAAAGAGTTCTCCTCTTCATACTTCAAGATCATTTGGGTAGACTCAATACCACTCATTACAGGCATCTGAATATCCATGAAGATCATATCATAACTCTCTTTTTTACGAAGTTCATACGCCTCTTCACCATTAGATGCCATAGTAACTTTAAGGCCAAAGTTTTCAAGTACGATCTTAATAAGCTTTTGATTTATCGGATTGTCTTCTGCTACGAGTACATGAATATTCTCAAATGTTTTGATCTCTTCTGTTTTTATCTCTTGAGTTGCAGGAACAAGCACTTCATCTTCTACAATATGCAGTATCTTAATCAATTTTTCAAGTGTAACAGGAGCATAAACTATCTCTTCAAATACATCACGTTCTTTCTCTATATGGGACTGTAAATTACTGGAAGTCATCAGTACACATTTACAGTTAATTTCCGAAAATCTTTTCAATTCTTCTTCTGGAATGACATAATGATAATCGACTATCAGAACATCAGGCAAGGCTACATCAGAATCTGCCTCAAAAAGATCTGCATTATAGTATCTTCTGAATGTTGCACCCAGATGCTCTACATATTTTTTAAATATAGTATCCAATTCACCATCTATGATTTTATCAGGAAGTAGTAAACCTACATTTAGCCCCTTAAATTTTGAATAACTCTTCTCTTCATTATCTTCATCTACTTTCAAGGTAAGAGTGAAGAAAAAAGTAGATCCTTCTCCCTCTTCACTCTGGACTTGAAGCTTGCTGCCCATAGTCTCTATGATCTTGCTTGAGATCGTCAATCCAAGACCTGTTCCTCCGGATTTTCTTGTAGTACTTGCATCTGCCTGTCCATAAGCTTCAAAGATCCTACTCTGCTGCTCCTTAGTAAGCCCGATACCCGAATCACTTACAGAGATTTTAAAAGTAATGTCATGGTCATCCTGTTTGAGATACTCTGCATAGACACCGATCTTTCCATTGGCATCTGTAAATTTGACCGCATTACTAACAAGATTTATGATAACTTGTGACAGTCTTGTCGGATCACCTATTAAACTTTGTGGGATTCTTGGATCAATAAAAAGATTTAAGTCTATCTCTTTTGTATCCATTTTCGCAACAAACATTCCCACAGAGGACTCGATCTTCCTAAAAATATCAAATGCAATACTCTCCAACTCCATCTTATCAGCATTCATTTTTGATACATCAAGCACATCATTTACAATAACTGTCAAATTGTTTGAACTTTCTCTGATCATAGAGACGAACTCTTTTTGTTCATCTGTCAATTTTGTTCCATCAAGCAGTTCTGTCAATCCCACAATACCATTCAGAGGTGTACGTATCTCATGTGACATACTTGCAAGGAACATGCCTGTAGCTTCAATTTCACCTTCCAGTTTTTCAGCTTTTTGTGACATAAACTGCAGCTCTTTTTCCAATGTTTTATCTACAACAGGCTCTTCATGCTCTATCTGCTTGATTACATTAGACTTTTTGTAACGGTAAAAGAAAAATAGCGCATAAAACAGAAAAAACAGACCTATGAATCCCGATTGTTTCCATGTAGTATCAAAGAAATAAAAACTCCACATACTTAAAAGTATCACAGGTATTACAATCATCGATACTTCTTTTAGTCTTGTTGTTGGCATGCAGATCCTTTATTCAATATTTTAAACTATTTTCAAAAACCAATTTACTTACAGGAATAACCAAAAGCCTATCAAGTACAAGAAATTCATCTTCAAAATGGTTTGCTCCTTGTATCGCTTCAACACTGCTATTATACTCTTTAGCGATACCTTCAATCGTTTCACCTAACGCCACATAGTGAGAAAGAAGATAGGGACTTGAAGGACTTTTCTCTTCAATATGTTCCCCATCACAAAGATAGAACTCTATCATCTTCTCATAAGGTATATTGATATTATAATGTGCTTTTGCTTTTGGTACCAAGCCATCTTTGAACTGTTGGTTCAATTTCAAGAGTATGGAAGACTTTATGTTGAGCATTTCTGCCAACACCTTTAAATCTCTCCCACCTTTCACTACAACCTGCACGATACTATTATCTTCATGAGAAAAATCCAACATCATATTTTCACCTATCATGGCTACAAGTAAGATCTTTTTAATATATTCTCTTGTTTCCAGAGGCAGATATTTATCTCTATCATCCAAAAGTATCGAAAGCTCGTCACTGCCCACTTTTTCAATAGCTTTTTCCAGACGACCTTCACCACAGTTATATGCCATAGCCGCAAGATACCATTTTCCAAATTGACGGTGAAGTTTACTCAAGTAGTTTATCGCTGCATTTGTAGAACTTACAGGATCACAACGCTCATCAAAACTGCTGCACACAGAAAGGTTGTAGTGTTTTGCTGTTGCAGGCATAAACTGCCATAAACCTACCGCTTTTTTGGGTGAGACAACTGCAGGAGAGAAACCTGACTCTACCATAGAAAGATAGATAAAAAGATCAGAGAGCCCATCCTTCATCAGGTATCCCTTCATCATAGGTAAGAGATCTTTACCTCTAGCCAGGGAACGTTTATAAAATGCTTTTATCTTCTTTTCATTATGCAGAACGAACCGTTCAAAATCAGTATCATAGATATAGGATTCATCTACACCAAACTCCGCAAATACATAAGCATAACTAGGATATTTATCTGTAATAGAAAGTGAAAAAGAGTATGATGGTATCAGCATCATAAGTAAAATCATTTTTCTCATACTTTTTTTCATACCCAAGACTCTTTAAATACCAAAAAGTTTAGCACAGTTTTGTGTAGTGAGTTGTTCCATTTCAAGTCTGGAAACAGTGCTTAGTTCAGACATTTTATCTGCTACAAAAGTCGTAAATGAAGGTTCATTCCGTTCTCCACGATGAGGATGCGGTGTCAGATAAGGTGCATCGGTTTCTATCAGAAGTTTATCTTGTGGTATTTTCGGGTATACATTGATGAGTTTTCTGGCATTTTTAAATGTAAGTACCCCACCGATTCCATAATAAAAATTTCTATCTGCAAGTTTTAGCAAAGACTCATCAGCATTATAACAATGTAAAACACCACCCTCTTCCCCTGCGTATTTCTCCAGCAATTCTAAACAATCTGCACTAGACTCTCTTATATGTATGATCAATGGTTTTTTTAATCTTTTTGCCAAAAGTATTTGATCTATAAAAATTTCTTTTTGCAGTTTCTTTTCAGCTTCTATCTCTTCTTGATCTTCAGGTAATCTAAAATAGTCCAGTCCGCATTCACCTATGGCAACACATTTTGGATGGTTCACGAACTTTTCAAGGTAGCTTTTATCATAATTTTTGGCATCATAAGGGTGTACACCTACAGCAAAATAGACTGAATCATATTGTTCAGATATCTCAACTGCTCTTTCCAAACTCTTTGGATCAGCACCGGGAATGATGAACTTCTCCACACCCTCTTGTTTGGCATTTTCTAAAACCTCATCAAGATCATCATTATATCTTGTATCATCTAGGTGACAATGTGTATCTACTATCATTTTTGCCCTATATTTTTTAATTAGATTATAGCAAAATCTATCACAAATTTAATTATCATGAACCTTTCTCTAATCTTAAATAAGCTATAGTTTACTATAAATATAAACTACAGGAGCGTATTTATGATCGGATATATCATCATTTCTGTCTTTGTTTTATTACTTGTTTCATTTGTATATCTAGAATATAGAAATGAAAAAAAATATCAGGAAGAGAGACGTCAAAGACGTCCCAGTGTTAAAAAAGAAGAAAAAAAACCTGTAAGAAAACCTACCAAAGTACCAAGTGCAAAAGAGTTAGAAGAAAAGAGAGTCGAAGAAAAAAGAGTTGAAGAGAAGAGACTTGAAGAGAAAAGACTTGAAGAAAAGAGACTTGAAGAAAAGAGAGTCGAAGAGAAGAGACTCGAAGAAAAGAGAGTCGAAGAAAAGAGAGTTGAAGAGAAGAGAGTTGAAGAGAANAGACTTGAAGAGAAAAGAGCTGAGGAAAAGAGACTTCAAGAAAAAAAACCAGAACCTGAGTTAATACCTGAACCCAAAGTCACAGAAAAAATCGATTTACCTGAATGCAACTATCCCAAGTTTGATCATTCACGCCTAATGGATATGGGACTTTCACCAGACGAAGCTAAAGAGTTTGTAGCAGAGCTTATCCCTCAAATAGGGATACAAATACCACTTATCAAAGAAGCAATGGCTAACTCTGATTTTCATACTATAGAACGATTGACACATAGTATTAAGGGGTCATCAACAACTGTTGGAACAGGTGGTATTTCAGACCTTTTGACTGATTTCAATACCTATATTAAAATAGGTAAAGAACCCGCCATAATAGAAGCTTATATTGAACATTTAAACCATTATTATGAAGAGCTTAAAGAGCAATATACCTAGGATCTTAATTTTTTCGCAAATTCAATAGCTTGTGAAGTTGGATTCTCTCCACCTATGATACGGGCGATTTCCTGTATTCTTCCTTCATTATTCAGCATTTCAACCTTACTTAACATCTCCTCTTTGGTCACTACAATATGCTGATCAGCCTGAGCAGAGAGATGTGGTTGATGTGAGATGGCAAATATCTGATACACACTTGAGAGTTTGGCTATCATCATAGCGATAGCAATAGATTCATCACCACTTACATTGGCATCTATTTCATCAAGTATGAGTACACCTTGACTTTGACTTTTATCTTGTATAGTTGCGGCCATCAACGCCAAACGAACACGGTTAAACTCACCGCCACTGAGTGTAGCAGTTTTTGAACTGCCAAGCATTACCTCTACTTTATCTAACCCTCTTTCATCTAAAGATATCGATTCAAAAACAAATGTAAGTGCCGGTAACTTGAGTGCTTCAAGATACTCTCTCAACAAACTTTCCAATACTAAAGCTTCCTGCTGTCGTGACTGAGAAAGCCTACTTCCAATAATAGTAAGCTCACTGAATTCCAGTGCCAAAAAGGACTCTAACATACTTTTATCTTGCTCTATATTCATACTTTTATCTTGCTCTATATTCTGATAGCCTGAAAGTTCTTCTTTTTTGGCTGCTTTATACGCCAAAGCCTCTTCTATAGAACCATAACGATTTTTAAGTGTTGCCAGATCACTTAATCGGTCCAATACCTCTTCTACATTTACCTCTTCGAGTTCATCAGCCAGTGTTTCAGTCTCTTCAAAATCTGCTCTCAGCTGATTCATCATCTCAGAAAAAGCCGAAGTATCTTTATCTAAAAGACGATACACTTCTTCTACAGATCCTTCACAGGCAAATATTTCAGAGGCTGAGTGCATCGCATCTTTTATCTTGTCTATGCGTGAAAGCTGCTGCTTTACTTTAAGTAGTTCCTCTTCTTCATCAGGCTGAGGATTGATGCGCTCTATTTTCTCTACTTCATAGGTAGCAAACTCTATGAGTTCTGCCAGTTTAACTTCATCTTCTTTTATCTTTGCAAGTTCTGTGGCTTTAGCTTTATAATTTACATAACGTTTTTTATACTCTTTAAGAGACTTTTTGTAGTTTTTATCTTTAGCTGCTAAACTACTATCTATCATATCCAGGAGTGATTCTGAGTCAAAACCTCCTTTGTCACGCACTGAAAGATATTTTACATAAGGAGAAAAGAGTTCAGCCAGTACTTTTTTAGAGATATTTTGTCCCTCTATGAAGTAACGAAGTTTCTCTTTTTTAAGTGTTTTGATGGTCAGATCATCTTCAAGTTCATAGGCATCACTCTGTAGCCCAGCGGGTTTAGCCAAATTCAATTCACACAAAGATGCTGCCCCTTGCGTAGTATGACCAAAACTGGAAAGTATGGCAGACATAAGTACAGATTTCCCTGCACCACTAGGTCCGCTAAGTACTACCAATCCTCTATCAAACTCCAACTCTACTTCATCGAAAGTAACAAGTTCACGCAGGTATAGACGTTCTATCAATGCTTATCACCCCAAGAGAGTTTTTCTCTCAGTACAGAAAAGTAATTACGTTCTTTTCTGTGTAAAAGTTTTGCACCTATCTTTGCACCTTGTATCCTCAATACATCGCCTGGATGCATTTCGTAGTCATCCTGTCCATCTATCACTGCAATAACTTTTTCACTTGGTGAACTCAGCTCGATGGTAAAGTCGGCAGGCACGACCAAAGGTCTTTGGTTTGTGAGTGAGTGAGCAGAAACTGCTGTCATGATAAAAGCCTTCGTAAGAGGATACATAACTGGTCCACCAGCTGCCAAGTTATATGCAGTTGAACCTGTAGGGGTAGAGATGATAAGTCCATCTCCTCTATAAGTGTTGAACCACTCTCCCTCTATGGCAGCATTTATCTTTGCCATTTTAGAGATGACCGGTCGCGTGATCACTACATCATTAAGTGCAAAAAAAGGATTCTTTTTTCCCTCTTTTGTCGTTATGCAACCTTCCATCATCATACGATTATCGATCCTATATTCACCTTCCAGTAATTGATCTAAAAAATTATCTACATCATTGATCGTAATATCTGCTAAAAATCCAAGGGTCCCTGCATTGATACCCACAACAGGTTTATGAAAACTATAACTACGACGTACC
>JGI24024J18818_10000035_pt1 | contig 33445 bp, 28 predicted proteins | sample Cruoilmetagenom2_FD_18818 | JGI IMG/M metagenome (IMG submission 18818) | reverse complement strand
TCGGAATCCTGCTCGGCCTGATCATGGCCGCGTGGGCACCGTTCGGGAAGAGCGTGGAACCGGCTCCCGCACCAGCACCTTCAGCAACTCCTCCACCGGCGCCCGGCGCCGACGCGACAAGTGATAAGGCGGTCGAGGCGGTCACAACGGATGAACCGCCCTCGGAAGAGGAGTCGGCTGCAGAACCAACTTCGGAGTAGGTTCCAGCGACCGGGCGCGGAAGGGGCCACAATGCGACGGATGAAACGCGCTCCCGTCGGCTGGTGGGGAAATCCGGTCCACGTCGTCTACACGATTGTCGTGTTCGTCGTACTCGCATCGCTCGACAACGCGGCACTTGCGATGATCCCGTCGATGGTGCTTCCCCTCTCCGATGCCTTCGATATCACTGCAGGAGCGATCGGCGCACTCACCGGTGCAACGATCCTCGTCGCTGCGATCACCGCCGTTGGATGGGGCTACGCAGGAGATTCGAGAACCAGGAAGCCGCTGCTGTTCTGGGGCACGGTCATCTGGGCCGGCGGGTCGCTTCTCTCCGCGACGGCTCCGAACTTCTGGTGGCTCGTGGCATGGCAGATGCTCGTTGCGCTCGGTCTCGGCTCGATCGCTTCGATCGGGTTCTCGGTGATCTCCGACTTCGTCGGGCCGAAGCACCGGGGTCTCGCGATGAGTTTCTGGGGCCTCTCCCAGGGCATTGGAGTGCTCGTCGGGGGATTGCTCGCTTCTCAACTCGGAGCGACCGACTACCGCATACCGCTGGTCGTGATCGCGATCGCCGGGTTCATCTTCGCTCTGCTGTACCTCACCACGTACGAAGCACCACGGGGTTTCCGGGAGCCGGCGCTCGCCGAGTTGTACGCCTCGGGTGGCGACTACGAGTACCGCATCGACCGTTCGCAGCTACCAGTCCTTTTCCGACGGCGAACGAACGTATGGCTCACGCTGCAGGGTCTTACTGCACAGGTTGCCTATGGGTCACTCATCTGGGTTCCGTTGCTCTATCAAGAGAAGGTGATCGCACAGGGCTACGGAGAAGCCACCGGCACGCGGGTCGGCGGTCTTTTCGCGGCGATCTTCACCGTTGGAGCACTGTTCTCGATCTTGTTCGGTCATCTCGGTGACCGTCTCCAACGCCGGTCGCCGCGTGGCCGAGCGCTGCTCAGTGCCGTCGGCATCCTGGGTGCGGTCCCCCTCTTCCTCGTCTTCTTCTGGGTTCCGCTACGTGGTCTCGACGTCACCGAGGGAGCCGGAACCCTGACACTCGCCGTTGAAGTGCTCGGCAGCATCTTGACGAACCCGTGGGCCGCGCTGTCGTTCCTCACGGCCGTTGCAGCTATCGCCCTGACGTCAGCCGACTCGCCGAACTGGTTCGCTCTCATCTCCGACGTGAACCTCCCGGAGCACAGGGGCACGATCTTCGGTCTNGGGAACTTCGTGAACGGTATCGGCCGCTCCACCGGCACAGCTCTCACTGCTGCGGCGGCCACAGCCATCGAACGTTCGGTTCCGCCTCCCCTCAATTGGGCGATCGGTCTCTCGGTCTTCCAACTCTTTTTCCTGCCCACCGGTTGGTGCTACTGGAAGGCTTCCACGACCGCTCCAGCCGACATCGCTGAAGTTGAAGCGACGTTGGAGGCTCGCGCCCGGCTGTAAAGCGACACTTCGCAAATGTGCGAGGTCGGCGAGACCCGGGGAGACAACAGGCAGGTAGTACAACGCTCTACGTATGAGGTAGTACGACCCCGAACCGAGGAGTAGTACGTCATACGTACGGCGTAGTACGACCCCGAATTAGGGGAGGGGACTCTCGCTCTTCGAGGTACTCGCGAAGTACCCGTTCGAAGCCACAGATACGCAATCTCCGAGTCGTCATACGTCATACGCCATACGTACTTCGTATGTACCACGTACTTCGTACGACGTTCCGAAGCTTCATCCGATTCACTACCGGCCTGATCGCCACACCCCGCCCACATCCCAGGAGCCTGGAAAAGACGTCTCGCGAAAACAATGGCGGCTGCGCGAAAACCTCCTGCTGATCCGCCTTGCCGTTGGCCGATCGAGCCTCTAGAACTGTCTCCTATCCCGCGGATCGGCCGAGAGAACCGCTCATATTGCTGTTGAACGGGTCCGATCGCGATAAGTTTGACGGATGGCACCTGTGTAATTACACTCGTGAAACCGTGCTAGATGTAGGGGCTACGTCACTTCTCTGCCCCAACATCTAGTGGGTGTGGGCAATTTTGTGGATATCGAACTCCGGTGGGGACGCCGGCTGAGGAGGAGAAATGACCGAAGGACTCCAGATCGAGCGGCGGTTCACCGCTGCCGGGACCGATCCGTATGAAACCGTGGAGTGGATTCGGCGAGATTCTCGCATCACCAACCCCGACGGATCGATCGTTTTCGAGATGGAGGACGCGGAAGTCCCCGCAGCATGGTCACAGGTCGCCGCCGACATCATGGTCTCCAAGTACTTTCGGAAGGCCGGCGTCCCGCAGCGGGACGCAGCAGGGGAACTGCTCGTCGACGAAGCAGGGGAACCAGCCCTTGGTCCGGAGCGCTCCGCCCGACAGGTGATCGATCGCCTCGCGTCCACCTGGCGTTGGTGGGGTGAGCAGAACGGGTACTTCGCATCGAGCGACGATGCACAGGCATTCGAAGATGAACTGGCCTACATGCTCCTTCACCAGATGGCAGCACCCAACTCGCCTCAGTGGTTCAACACGGGACTCCACCATCGGTACGGCATCGAAGGGGTCGCTCAGGGCTTCTGGTACGTGGACCCGGAGACCGGTGAGAACGTCGAGTCCCCCGACTCTTACAGCCGTCCGGCTCCCCATGCTTGCTTCATCATGAGCGTCGACGACGACCTCGTGAACCCCGGCGGCATCATGGACCTCTGGGTTCGCGAAGCCCGTCTCTTCAAGATGGGTGCCGGCGCAGGAGCGAACTACTCCCACATCCGGGGAGAGGGAGAGCGACTCTCGGGTGGCGGCAAGTCTTCCGGACTCATGAGTTTCCTCAAGGTCGGCGATCGCGCTGCCGGCGCGATCAAGTCCGGCGGCACAACCCGCCGGGCCGCGAAGATGGTCATCGTCGACATCGATCACCCCGACGTCGAAACGTTCATCGCGTGGAAGGCGAAAGAGGAGGAGAAGGTCAGGGCACTCGTCGCCGGCGGCTACTCCTCCGATTTCAACGGCGAGGCGTATGCAACGGTCTCCGGTCAGAACTCCAACAACTCGGTTCGCGTGACGACGGAATTCGTTCAGGCCGTGATCAACGACGACGACTGGGACCTCACAAGCCGGACCGACGGCACCCCTATGAAGACGCTGAAGGCACGGGACCTCTGGCATCAGGTCGCGGAGGCCGCATGGGCGAGCGCAGACCCCGGTGTTCAGTTCCACACGACGGTCAACGAGTGGCATACGTCACCGGCCGGAGGAGAGATCCGAGCTTCGAACCCCTGCTCGGAGTACATGTTCCTCGATAACACGGCATGCAACCTTGCGTCATTGAACCTCGGCCAGTTCTACGACGACAACAAAGGTGTCTTCGACCTCGATGGCTATCGGCATGCCGTTCGTCTGTGGACGATCGTGCTCGAGATCTCAGTAACGATGGCTCAGTTCCCGTCGAAGGAGATCTCGCAGGGTTCATACGACTACCGAACACTGGGGCTCGGCTACGCCAACCTCGGTTCCCTCCTGATGAGGGTCGGCGTTCCGTACGATTCCGATGAGGGCCGCGCCATCGCCGGATCACTGACTGCGATTCTCACCGGCGACGCGTACGCGACGTCCGCCGAGATGGCGGGTGTGCTCGGGCCGTTCTCCAAGTTCGAGGAGAATCGCGAATCGATGCTGCGNGTGATGAGGAATCACCGCCGAGCCGCCTACAACACCGATCAGAGCGAGTACGACGGTTTGAGCCATTTCGTGACCGGTATCGATCCGGAGTTCGGTCCACCCGAGATGGTCGCAGAGGCCCGCGAGGCGTGGGATCGAGCGATCGAGCTGGGCGAGCAGAACGGCTACCGCAACGCCCAAGCCACGGTGTTGGCACCGACCGGGACGATCGGTCTCTTGATGGACTGCGACACGACAGGAGTCGAACCCGACTTCGCTCTCGTGAAATTCAAGAAGCTCGCGGGCGGCGGCTATTTCAAGATCGCCAACCGCTCGATCGCCCCCGCATTGAAGCGACTCGGCTACAGCGAAGATCGGACCCAGCAGATCATCGATTTCGTGATCGGAACGATGGGTATCCAGCGTGCTCCGCACATCAACGCAGCGACGCTGATGACGAAGGGCTTCACGGCTCAGGACATCGACAAGATCGAAACGTCGCTTCCTTCGGTGTTCGAGATCGGCTTCGCGTTCAACCAGTGGACGCTCGGTGAGGAGGCGATGCAGCGCCTCGGCTTCTCCCAGGATCAGTACAACGGACCAGGGTTTTCGATGCTCCACGAGTTGGGTTTCTCGACCGAACAGATCAGAGAAGCGAACGACTACGTCTGTGGTCATCAGTCGATCGAAGGAGCCCCCGGGCTCCTCGAAGAGCACCTGGCCGTCTTCGACACTGCGAACCGGAACGGCCGCTACGGCAAGCGGTTCATCCATCACGGTGGCCACATCAAGATGATGGCTGCAGCTCAGCCGTTCATCTCCGGAGCGATCTCGAAGACGATCAACATGCCGAACGAGGTCGCAGTCGAGGACATCGAGGAGTCGTACCGGCTCTCGTGGGAACTCGGACTGAAGTCGATGGCGCTCTACCGCGACGGGTCGAAAGCGTCGCAACCGTTGTCATCCACTATCGACGACGGTGCGAGCGAAGACGAACCAGAAGAGGTAGCCGAAGCGATCGACCGAGAGGTCATGATTCACGCAGGGATGTTCAGCCCCGGCCAATCTCCCACCGAGGCCTACAACGATCTCTCCCGTCCAAGGTTCCTCCTTCCGTCACGACGTGCCGGGTTCACCCAGGAAGCCCGTGTGGGCGGACACAAGGTGTTCCTTCGTACCGGCGAGTACGACGACGGCACCCTTGGCGAGCTCTTCATCGACCTAGCGAAGGAGGGAGCGACCCTGAGAGGTGTGTTGAGCTGCTTCGCTATCGCGGTGTCGAAGGGCCTCCAATATGGGGTTCCGCTCGAGGAGTACGTGGATACGTTTACGTTCCAGACGTTCGAGCCACGGGGCTTCGTCGAGGGACACCCGAACATCAAGATGTCCAACTCGATCATCGACTACGTGTTCCGAGCCCTCGGTCTCGAGTACCTCGAACGAGACGAGCTCGTGCAAGTGCCGCCAGATCGCTCCGGTGAACTTCCTGAGCCCCCGAAGGGTATCGCCGTCGAAGCCGGCACACAGCTCGATCTCACCGATGCGGCCGTGGAGGCCGACGTCGATGCGCAGGTGGCTGCAGCGAAGTTCGTCGACGACGACACCAGCACGCTCCCGGAACCGGCACCTGCCTATGCCACAGCCGTCGTCTCCGACGGTCCCGGCACAGCAACGGCTGCCGCAACCACGGCGGCAGAGGCATCCCTCGGTGACCTGATGGGCGATGCACCGGCATGCTCTGCCTGCGGCCATATGACCGTGCGCAGCGGGTCGTGTTACGTGTGCATGACATGCGGCGACACGACCGGCTGCAGCTAGTCATCCTGCGTCGTTTGTGCTTACGTTCACAACTGTTGTGTTCGTAGGCACAAACGTCGGTCTGGGGATACGAGCACCCGGGTGGATCCATGGTCTGGCAGTATCATCTGTGTCCCGCGCCGGAGAATCATGACGACACCCGTACAAATCAACGTCCCCGATGCCGACCGGACGGTCCGTTCTCCAACGGATGCCCTCCGCTTCGTGACGGCGTCGATCGTTGGTATCTTGACGATCCTCATCGTGGTGATCTTCCCCGACGTCTTCGGCGGCCTCGGACAGGATCTCAGCGAGATCTTCGACGATGCTGCCGGAGCCATCACCGAGATCGCCGGCCTCGTTGTCACGGCGCTCGTGCTCGCCGTCCCGTCGATCATCCTCCTGTTCTTCATCCGGGAACGGGATTTTCGCCGACTCGTTATCGTCGTGCTAGCTGCGCTCGTCGCTGCGGTGGCAACGGGGGCAACGATTTCGTGGATAGCCGATCTCCTTGCCGACGAAGCCTTCGCGCCGGAACACGGAACCGTGATCGTCGCCGAGACGGCCTACTATCCGTACATCGCCGCTCTGACGGCGGCCATCACCGCAGCAACACCCTGGCTTCGCCGCCGGTGGCAGCGAGCCAGTTGGATCGCACTCGCACTCCTGATCATCGTGCGCCTCACGCTGGGATCGAACCTCCCGGCGGAGCTTGTCCTCGCCATGTCGATCGGAGTGGCCGTCGGATCCGGAATCCTCTTCATCGTCGGATCACCCAATCGCCATCCCTCCGGTGAGGACATCGTGGCGACGCTCAAACGGTCGGGTATCGAGGTGATCCGACTCGATGCAGCACAGGTCGATGCACGGGGGTCAACTCCCTACTTCGTCGAGACCGCCGATGGCGGCCGGGTGTTCGTTAAGACACTCAGCACCGATGAACGCAGCGCCGATCTTCTTTTCCGCTTCTACCGACAGTTCAGATTCAAGAACATCGGCGACGAGCCGGCGTTCTCCACACTTCGACGCGCTGTGGAGCACGAAGCGCTCCTGTCGTACAGCGCCGCGGCCGCGGGAGTCCGGACACCTTCTCTTGTCGCTGTCGGTCTCATCGGCGAGAAGGAGTACTCGATGCTCCTCGCGTACGAGGCCATCGAGGGCAGATCGCTCGATTCGATCGAGGCCGACGAACTCACCGACGAGGTCCTCACCGAGATCTGGGAACAGGTTGCGATCCTGCGCCACCACGGAATCGCCCACCGCGACCTTCGGCTGGCCAACGTGTTCATGGACGAGGAGGGGACCGCGTGGATCATCGATTTCGGCTTCAGCGAGCTGGCTGCATCGGAGCTCCTCCTCAACAATGACATCGCTGAGCTCATCACGTCGAGCGCTCTTCTGGTGGGACCCGAACGAGCCGTTCGAAGTGCCGTCGAAGTCCTCGGCAGTGGCGCTGTAGTCGATGCCGCTCCACGGGTGCAGCCACAGGCCCTCAGCGGAGCGACCAAGACGGAAGTGAAGGAGCGAGGAGATCACCTCGATCGCAGCGTCCGAGACGAAGTCACTCGCACAACGGGCCAAGTGGCTGCACCGCTCGACCACATCCGACGACTCGATCCCACACGCCGTATCCGGAACCGCGGATAATCTGGCGACAGGGAAAGGCGATAGAGAATGAACGTGTACAGAACCCTGAGAGTCGGAACGGCCCTCGCAGTACTCGTCGGCTCCGGCATCGAGGCGCGCCGTGGACTCCCAGAGTGGGAGCGCAGTGTCTACCGCGGTATCAACGATGCTCCTAACGAGCTAGCTCCAATAGCGTGGGCGCCGATGCAGGCGGGCAGCCTCACGGCTCCTTTCGTCCTCGCAGGATTGTCGTACTGGAAAACCCGCAATCTTGATCCGGCGTTGGCGTATGCGTCTGCTGGTTTCACGACCTGGTTGGCAGCGAAAGGCGTGAAGAAGATCATCGGGCGTGGCCGACCGTATGACTACGATCGGACCACGAACCTGCGCCTCGCCACACAGACCGATGGGAGCCTCGGTTATGTCTCCGGGCATGCAGCTGTGGCTGCCACACTCGCGACCGTCATGTCCGGCGACTGGTCCCCGGCCAGGAGAATCGTCGTCCACGGACTAGCCGTCGGTGTCGGCATCACCCGGATCTACGCAGGTGCCCACCTCCCCCTCGATGTAGTAGGCGGCACCGCTCTCGGTGTCGTCGTAGGAGAAGCGACGAATGCAGTCCGGGACTCGCTGCGCTCGTCTTGGTCGGTAGTCCGTAGTCCGTAGTCCGTAGTCGGTAGTCGGTAGTGTCGGTAGTCGGTGAAGAATGCCTCGTCTTGCTCAGAGCTCATGGCTCATGGCTCGCAGCTGGCAGCCGGCAGCTGGCAGCTGGCAGCTGGCAGCTGGCAGCTGGCGACTGGCGACTTCTTCTCATCCTTTTCTCAGGAACTTCGAATAGGTTTCTGCGTTGATAATGGTGAGATAACACGCATCCCACGAATGGACCGAAGATGACACCAACGCCTCACCCGCCACAGCGACGCACATTCTCTGTGAACACGACCAGCTCCGGCGAGCCACAGATGACACCACCACCCGAACCGCGGCGACGCCGGCCCTGGCTCATCGCTCCGATCGCCCTTGCTGTGGCCCTTGCCGGTATCGGAGGGGGGCTCATCGGTGCTTCAACCCATCAGGACGTCCCACCCGTGATCGTGGAGCAGGCGCGTGCACCCAGAACCATGCCAGCAGTTCCGGCCGTCGTAGAACTGACATCGCCGACCGATGCAACCGCTGTGGGAGCCACGGTCATCCCAAGCATCGTCACGGTCGAAGTGGGTTCCACATCGGGGACTACCTTCACCCAGGCCGGCTCAGGATCCGGTGTTGTCCTCGACGAATCGGGACACATCATTACCAATCACCACGTCGTCGAAGTCGGTGACGCCGCCAGGGTGGTGCTCTCGGACGGTCGGGTGTATGAAGCAGAATTGGTGGGAAGCGATCCCCTCACCGATCTCGCCGTCCTCCGAGTCCCGACCACCGATCTTGTGCCGATCGCTCTCGGTTCCACCGATGATCTCGTAGTCGGGAGCCGAGCCATCGCCATCGGCAGCCCTCTCGGTTTGGAAGGAGGCCCGTCACTCTCCGTCGGCGTCGTCTCGGCACTGGGCCGCGAAGTTCAGACCGGTCCCGACACCATCTTGTACGGCATGATCCAGACGGACGCACCGATCACAAGCGGTTCCAGCGGCGGATCGCTGGTCGATGAGACCGGGGCTTTGATCGGAATCACAACGGCAGTCGGAGTCTCCAACATCGGAGTCGAAGGAATCGGTTTCGCCACTCCGGTCGAGATCGTCGAACGCATCACTACTGAACTTATCACGACCGGTTCCGTCTCTCACGGCCTGCTCGGGATCGGCGGTGCGACGGCCTACGACGACACTGGGGACGGAGGTTTCATCCCCATCGGCGTCACGGTTCGATCGGTGTCACCCGAGTCGCCTGCCTCGGCCTCAGGGATCGTCGTGGACGACGTGATCACCGCTATCGACGGCACCGCGGTCTTGACCATGGATGAACTCATCACAGCGCTCCGGCGCGTTGGCGCAGGCGATTCAGTTGCGGTGTCGCTCCGAGGCGCCGACCCGGTAATCGTCACGCTTGCTACCCGCTGAAGGTAGATCCTCGAACAAAACGGTTGACAATCATCACGACGTTCGATATATTTCGAATGCGAACACAGATATTGAACTCCGCGATGATTGCGAGCCGATACGATGACTGCACAACCCAGGGTTCGGGATCTCACCACCCCCCGCTCAAAGGCACCCCACGTTGAGGTGGCGATCCATGGTGCGGCCGATCTCCTGATCGCCCTCTGGCTGATCGAAGGCTGCGACGAGATGACGCAGTCGTTCGAGGAGTACGGCCTCGGCTCAGAGTGGTTCGCCGAGTTCTCCGGGGCCCTCTCCCCCGAGACCCGGTCACTTCTCGAATCGATCGACTCAGGCAACGTATGGATCTCGGCGATGTCCCTCCTCGACGACATGCCCGGTGGGAGTTCGGTGGACGACTTCATTGACCGCGTTGACTCGATGGATCCGGTGGATCTCAGACTGGCTCTCTTGGCCATGCATGAGGCGGACAGCGCTGAATACGAACGTCTCGCTCCTGCCGCAGCAGCCGGTGATCGAGAAGCCGCACTCGCCCTCATGAACCTCTCTGTGGCGGCGAAACACGAGCGGTGGGCCAACACGATGAGCGAGCTCCTCGCTCTCGAACCCCGCGAAACCACCGAGCTGATTGTTGGAGCGATGCGCGGTGTGCAGACGGATGTGTTCTCCACGTTCGAGAGCGAGTTCCGTCCGATCCTCGAGCGTGATCTTGCGGCGAAACAGGCGATGACCGGCCGCCTCTCGACCGAGCGATTTGTCGAACTCGCGACGAACGGTCTGTCGATCGAGAAACAGGGCTACCGGAGGCCGATCCTGCTCATCCCCTCGGTCGTCGGCCGACCGTGGAATATCTTCACGGAGTCATCGAAGAGGATGATCATCTCGTACCCGGTCGCCGACGAGTACATGGACGCCGATCCTGATGCTCCACCGACCTGGCTGATCAAGACGTACAAAGCTCTCGGCGACGAGCGCCGGCTTCGGATTCTTCGACGCCTCTCGCGAGGGCCGGCGTCTCTTCACGAACTTGCAGATGAGCTCGACGTCTCAAAATCGACACTGCACCACCACATGATGCTCCTCCGCTCTGCGGGGCTTGTGAAGGTCCTGATCGGAGCCGACAAGGAGTACGCACTACGCGAGGACATCGTCCCTGAAACGACTGCCGTGCTCCAGTCCTACATCGACAACTCTGGAGGTAACTGATGTATCACCAACACCAACTCGTCAAGCCCCGCATGGATGCCGTCGCGAACGAGATTCGCCACGATCGTCGTCAACGTGCAGTCGGTCGTGGGTCACCGTCCGAACCGGGACCGATCCGTTCGATGATCGCCACGCTCCTTGTCCTCGCCGGTGCGAGAGTTCACGGCTCTTCCCCGGCGGTTATCGGAGACCGAGTCGTGATTCTCGATCCGTGCAGGGACAACGATCTGCAACTCGCTGCCTGAGACCTCTGCCGACTCCGTCGCCGGTAGTCGGTAGTCGGTAGTCGGTAGTCGGTAGTCGGTGAAGACCCTGCTCAGAGTTCAGTGCTCACAGCTCACAGCTCACAGCTCACAGCTCACAGCTCACAGCTCACAGCTCACAGTGGACGATTGTCTGATCTACTTCATCCGGATGACGGGGTATCCACCCCACGACCGATGCGGAGGGACATACATGTCCGATACCATCTCATCGTGACCACGATCAATCGCCGCATTCCAACATGGGCCATCGACATAGCCCTTTCGGCGGTCCTGACGGCCGGCGCATTCGTGGATCTCGGAGAGGTCGATGACACCACAATCCTTGCCCTCGGTTTCCGCGAGCCTGACGCGTTCACAGCCGTTGTCATCCTCCTTCAGACAATCCCCGTGGCCTTCCGCAGACGCCTCCCTACGACGGCCCTCTTGATCGTATCGATCGGATTCTTCTTCGATCGGAACCTGAACTACCCAAACACGATCGCGATTTTCGGGCTTCTCTTCGTGTTCCACGCCGTCGGATCCGAACTGCCCCGAAGAAGAGCACTGATCACAGGTTGGACGACGATCGGGCTTATGACAGCATTCACGATCAGCGGCATATTCGCCGGGTTCGTGTCAATCGGGACTCCGCTCATCGTCCTGGTCTTCACGAGCTTCCCGTTCATCCTGGGACTCGAGTCCAGGGAGCGACGAACGACTGCAGCAGAGTTGGCCCGGACGGCACAGCAACTGGAATTCGACAAGGCCGAGGCCGTTCGGCTGGAACGGGCTCGGATCGCACGGGAACTTCACGATGTCGTCGCCCACGAGATGACGGTTGCAACCATCCAGGCGGCTGCTGCTCAGCGGCTGATCGGGAGCAACGACGAGGGAGCGAAGAAGGCGGCAGGAGAGGCCGAGCGGGCCGGTCACGATGGCCTCGTCGAACTTCGCCGTCTCCTCGGGATACTCAGAACCGAGGAGCCCGCGAGCCGCACCCCGCAGCCCGGTCTACAGCAACTCGACACGCTGATCGAGCAGATGACCGAAGCAGGGTTGAACGTCGCACTCGAGATCCAAGGCGAACCTCGTCCTCTCCCACCGGGTATGGATCTCAACGCATATCGGATCGTCCAGGAGTCACTCACCAATGTCTTGAAACACGGTGGGCCCGACGTGAGTGCAACCGTGATCATCGGCTATCGGGCAAACGGGATCAAGATCCAGGTGATCGACGACGGGCGCGGCGCAGCGAGTTCAATGGGTTCGTCGGACTCCGGACAGGGCTTGATGAGCATGAAAGAGCGCTCTGCCATTCTTCAGGGAAGTTTCGATGCCGGACCGCGCCCGGGCGGCGGATATCGCGTCACCGTCTCGATACCGTATGACAACCGATGACGAGTATCCGAATCCTCATCGTCGATGATCAGGCGCTCATCCGGTCCGGTCTGCGAATGATCCTTGAAGCCGAACCCGGCCTCAGCGTCATCGGGGAAGCGAGCGATGGAAGCGAAGCCCTCGAAATCGCGACACGGCAGAGGCCCGACGTCGTCCTCATGGACATCCGGATGCCAACGATGGATGGGATCGAGGCCACCCGACGTCTCAACGCTTCGGTGCTCGACCGGAAGCCCAGAGTCCTCATCCTCACGACATTCGATCTCGACGAATACGTCTACTCGGCGATCAGAGCCGGGGCAAGCGGCTTCCTCCTCAAGGATGCCCCGCCGGACGATCTGATCCATGCGATACGGGTCGTCGCACGCGGAGAGGCGCTGCTTGCACCAACGGTGACACGGCGCCTCATCGAGGAATTCGCATCACAGCCGCAAGGCGACTCGGCACCCGAGGGCATGGACCAGCTGACGGAACGCGAAGTCGAGGTCCTCCGCAGCCTCGCCGCCGGCCTCTCGAACGCGGAGATCTCCGACGCGTTGTTCGTTTCAGAGGCAACGGTCAAGACCCACATCTCCCACATCCTCACCAAGTTGGGACTTCGCGATCGCGTTCAAGCGGTCGTCGTGGCCTACGAATCCGGCCTCGTCCGACCAGGGGACAACCCCCAGGAGTAGTCGGGGAACCCCCTCACTCGGCCTCGGGGTTCACTCATCCGAACGGATGAGCTACAACCCCTCCCTCGACCGATGACATGGCGATCCGGACCGCGTACCTTTGTCTGGTCCACACCAAAGCACTCGAAGGGGACGTCATGCTGGAAACACTCCCGGCAACCGAGAACGCAGCACACATTCGCGGCGGAACGAAGATCTACGGCGAAGGCGGCTCTGAGATCAGGGCGCTCGACGACATCTCAGCTGACTTCAAGCGTGGCCAGTTCACGGCGATCATGGGACCGTCGGGTTCCGGCAAGTCGACGCTGCTCCACACGCTTGCCGGCCTCGACACCCTCTCCGAAGGCTCCGTCTACATCGGTGAGACCGAACTCGGGTCCTTGAAGGACCGGGACCTGACGATCCTGCGTCGCGAGGAAGTGGGGTTCATATTTCAGACCTTCAACCTGATCCCGACTCTCAACGCACAGGAGAACATCCTCCTCCCCCTCTCGATAGCCGGGGCGAAGCCGGATCAGGACTGGTACGGCAAAGTCGTTGATGCCGTTGGGCTCAGTGACCGCCTCGATCACCGACCCAGCGAACTCTCCGGTGGCCAGCAGCAACGGGTCGCCGCCGCCCGCGCGCTCGTGTCCAAGCCCGCGATCGTCTTCGCCGACGAGCCGAGCGGTAATCTCGACTCCGTCGCCAGCGGTGAACTCCTTGACTTCATGCGCACCGCGGTAAGGGAGTTCGATCAGACCATCGTGATGGTTACCCACGATCCGATCGCCGCGAGCTACTCCGACCGAATCGTCTTCCTCGACGACGGAGACATCGTCGACGAGATGATCGATCCAACACCGGATTCGATCCTCGAGCAGATGAAGCACCTGGGAGCCTGACGATGTTGCGCGCAGCTATCAAAGGCGTCTTCGCCAACAAGATGCGACTCAGCCTCACGGCATTCGCCATCATCATCGGCGTAGCGTTCGTCGCAGCGAGCTTCGTATTCACCGACACGATCAGTGCCCGGTTCGATGCGCTCCTCGATACGACAGCGACGGGAGTTGACGTCTACGTACGCCCGGCACCCCCTGAGACTGGAGACACGTTCCAGAACGCCGAGTTCGGATCGATCCCAGAAAGCACGCTCGAGACGGTCAACGCGGCACCGGGCGTTCGCATCGCGGAAGGTGGAGTCGTCGGTTTCGCACAGATTGTCAACAAAGAAGGCGAACCCGTTGGAGGTCAGGGCCCCCCGACACTCGGCTACTCGTGGTCGATCGATCGCTCAATGAGCCCGGTCACGATCCACGATGGGAACGGCCGCGGGCCGGAGACCGCAGGAGAGGTCGTTATCGACGCCAACTCGGCCAAGGGCAACGACCTCGCCGTCGGCGACACGATCACCGTGTTGACAATCGGTGCCCCCGAAGAGTTCACCATCGTCGGCATCGCCAGCTTCGGAGAGAGCGACAGCCTCGCCGGTGCAACACTCGCCATGTTCACCCTTGAAGAAGCGCAGCGTCTCTTCGATCTCGAGGGTCAATTCAGCGCGATCTCCGTAGCCGCAGAGCCAGGGGTCACTCCCGACGAACTCGCTGCGAACATATCAGCGACGACGAACGGGGACATCGAGGTCGTCACAGCCGAGGAATCGAACGATGAGCAACTGGAGGCCATCTCCGAGGGGTTGGGCTTTCTGAACATCGCTCTGCTCGCGTTCGCTGCCGTGGCCGTGTTCGTTGGTGCGTTCATCATCAGCAACACATTCCGCATCATCGTCGCCCAGAGAACGAAGGAGTTGGCTCTTCTGCGAGCGATCGGCGCCACCGGGCGACAGGTCACCTGGATGGTTGTTATCGAAGCTCTGATCGTCGGCTTCGTAGCATCGGCCATCGGTATCGGCGTCGGTGTGCTTCTCGCTATCGGACTCGGCGCAGCCATGGACGCGTTTGGACTCAACATGCCAGAGGGCCCGCTCACCCTGCTACCTCGAACGGTGATCGTCGGCATGGCCGTCGGACTCATCGTGACGGTCATCTCGGCGTTGTTGCCCGCACGCAAAGCTGCTCGGATTCCCCCGGTGGCGGCGATGAACGAAGAAGTCGCACGTCCCAAGCGCCGCTCGCTCCACATCCGGGCCATCGTCGGAGCGGTCACCGTCGGATTGGGCGTAGCGATTCTCCTTGTCGGATTGTTCACATCCGTGAGCGGGGATCTCTGGCTTGTCGCGATCGGTGCGCTGGTGTTCTTCCTGGGCGTGTCGATCATGGCGCCGCTTGCAGCGAGTCCCGTCGCAGTGGTTCTTGGATGGCCACTCCCGAAGATGTTCGGCGTCGCCGGCCAGCTCGCACAGGACAACACGCGGCGCCAGCCGCGACGAACCGCATCCACGGCATCCGCACTGATGATCGGAGTTGCACTCGTCGTCTTCGTCGCGGTGTTCGGTGCTTCGATCAAGTCCTCGGTAGCTTCGTCCGTCACCGACACGTTCCCAGGAGACTTCTCGGTGCAGTCAACGAACATCGCCGTCGGGGTGAGCCCGACGTTCACGGAGGAGGTTCGATCGCTTGCGGAGATCGGGGATGTCTCGACGCTGAAGATCGGGAACGCCGTCGTCGAAGGCTCGGACACACTCATCGTTGCTGTCGATCCTGAGACCATCACAACCGTCACAAGCATCGACGTGTCTGCTGGTGCCTTCGAGTCACTCGCAGAGACCGATGGGATCCTCGTTCTCGAATCCGTCATGGACGATAACGGATGGTCGGTGGGCGACTCCATTGTGATCGTGTATCCCCAAGATCCGGGCGGTCCGGTCGAGATCGCAGGCACGATCGCTTCCACGAACTTCGGGGAATTCATCATCACCGAGTCTTCCTATGCCGTCGGCTTCTCCAACCCGACCGACTACTACGTCTTCGCCAATGGCGCCGAAGGAGTAGCGCTCGCAGATGCTCGAACGGCGATCGACGGTGTGGCCGCGGACTACCCCAACGTGAAGGTCCAGAACAAGAGCGAACTCATCGCAGACGCCGAATCGCAGATCGATCAGATGCTCGTTCTGTTCACCGGACTGCTGTTCCTTGCGATCATCATCGCGGTTTTGGGAATCACCAACACGCTGGCGCTGGCCATCATCGAACGTACCCGGGAGATCGGCCTCCTCCGTGCGGTCGGCATGGTCCGCCGTCAGGTACGTCGAATGATCCGATGGGAAGCCGTCATCATTGCACTGTTCGGCGCCGTCATGGGAGTGGGTGTGGGCCTCTTCCTCGGATGGGCTGTTGTACGGGCTCTCGCCGATGAAGGACTTGGATCGTTCGCTGTTCCGACTGGACAGATCGTGATCCTGGTGCTCCTCGCTGGTGTGGCCGGCGTGATCGCTGCCATCTATCCATCGTGGAAGGCATCGCGGCTGAACGTTCTCGAAGCCATTGCCTACGAGTAGCTCCGGAGGTCGCAAAGGACCGGGGTCAGGGGTTCACTCCCTTGGCCCCGTTCTTTCCCGTCTCCCTCGGCGTGATATCGTCGCTCCATGCACGAATCCCTTTGCTTGGTTTCGCTTCCCGTGGTGGAGGCGCAACAGTGACGACTGGTCAAGAATCGACCGCCGACCGGGATCCAGACGGCGACGGCCTGATCTCGAGGGTCTTCTCGAAAGCCACTGGTGCGGTCGTCGACATCGTCGATCCAGACGCGATCATCGATCAAGTCGACGTCAACGCACTCATGGATCGGGTCGACGTCAACGCACTCCTCGACCGAGTGGATCCCCAGGTCATTCTCGACAACGTCGACGTCAACGCACTCATGGATCGGGTCGACGTCGACGCACTTCTCGACCGAGTGGATCCCCAGGTCATTCTCGACACCGTCGACGTCAACGCACTCATGAGCCGGGTGGACATCGAAGCGCTCCTCGATCGGGTCGACATCAAGGAACTCACGGACCGGGCAGGAATCTCGGACATCGTTAGAGAGAGCACAGGAGCACTTGCCGGATCAGCGATAGACATCTTCCGCCGTCAGATCGTCGCAGTAGATCAGGTGGTCGAGCGCGCAACATATCGGTTCCTCAGACGCGACGTCGCGACCCGTCCCGTCGCCCCGCCCACTCTCAAAGTCGAATTGGGCGTCGACGAAGGGGGGCGTGGACAGGTCACCGGTCACTTCGCGGGACCGATCTCTCGACTCCTGGCGTACATGCTCGATACCCTCATCGTTTGGGCGACCTTCGTGGGCCTCATATGGAGCGCGGCCTTCGTGGTGGAATTCCTCTTCGGGATCCAGGTCGCCACATCCTGGGAAGGCGGTGCTGCGGGAGCATTCCTCATCACCGTCTGGGCGTTCTTCTACCACTGGGGCAGCCTTGCGGTGGCAGGAAAGACCTTCGGGATGGCCACTCTGGGTATTCGCGTCACGTCCCGCGACGGCGCGCCGCTTTCAGCGAAACACGCGGCATTCCGCCAGTTGGTGTTTCCGATTTCGCTCATGTTCTTCGGCCTGGGGCTCCTTGGCATCTTCACGAGCCCGGAGCGACGAACCCTGCACGATGCTGCGGGCGGCTCAGTTGTGGTCTACGACTGGGGTGACAGACCCGCCGAGATGCCGGCACCAATCACGCGTTGGCTCGACAGCCACGGTGAGAACTACGAGTGAAGGCCGGTAGCCAGTAGAGAGACATGAGACGAGAGACCGGAGCAGCAGAGCAGCGCACACTCTTCGCCGACAACCGACAACCGGCGAAGCCGGGTCAGCCGATCCAAGCCGGTGCGTGCTCGGTCACGTACATACTCACGGCATGGACCCGGTCGAGCGTCTCGCAGAGGCTGTCCTGGCGATACATCAGATCGACAAGTGAGATCTCGACGGCCGCGATGATCGAGAGACGGCGTTCCTGTCCGTCGGAGAGCGCTCCGAAGCTGTCGACCGCCGACACTTCGATCGGCAGGTCAACCCCACCGATGCCGGCGAGTTCTGCGGACAACACGATCAGATCAGGGGGATCTTTCAATATCGGTAGCCCCCAATTGAACAGGAATGGAACCGTGAACCGTCCGTCGGGATCCTCTGGTGTCTCCGGGGACTCCATGAGCATGTCCTCGAGCTCCAATACGATTCGGGGATCGAGGTCGATCGCGAGGTGGAGGTCAAGTGGCCCCTCGCATGACTCGGCGGGATGCAGATCGACTTCCCAGGCCTGACGGAGTGTGTACGTTTCGACGAAGTGGCGCTCGTCGTGAACGTGGAATCCATGCTCGACGGCGTGGTCCTTCAGATAGGTAACGGTTCCTGCGAGGTCAACAGCCATGGTGCGAGGCTACCGCCGAACGGTGCGATAGGGTGCGGCGACCGCTCCCCATGGAAGGGAATGAACGTGTCCTGGTCATTCGGCGCCGGGGTCAGTCGTCACCGCCACGCGCTCGTCTACAGCGATGGCGACTGGTGGTACGACCCGCTTTCGAACGAATTCGGCTTCCGTCTGGGCGGACGGGAGGCGCGTGACTGGACCGACACAACGTGGGAATTCCCCGGACCCGACGAGTACGCCGGACTCGCAGCGCGAACGAATCCGGGCTGGTTCGCGAAGTCGGGAGAGAAGGCGATGCACGCTGCCGTCATCTCCGGAGATCCACATGCCATCGACCTGACCGCAGGCCAGCATCCTCAGTACCGCAACACGGCCGACGTGCTCGCGGGTCTCATGTCCCTGGATAGCCGCAGAATCTATGCAGCCGAACTTCTCTCCCGATCCGTTGCCGCCGGGTTGGAACCCAAGGATGATCCCTTCATCAAGAAGTACATGCCAGACGCCGGCCTGGTGGTTCCGATCGCACCCGGAGTCGCAGTCGCTCTCCCGATCATGCGCGTCGCGATCGCCCTCGCCGTAGCCGAACTCCATCAGGAGCAGGGGGAGTTGACAGCTGCGATCGAAACCCTGGCATCTGTGGGTCGGACGACGCATGTCACGCTCTCGCGCGTCGAACTGTTGTGCGCCGTCGGGCGATTCGTAGAAGCCATCGAGACGACCGATGGGATCCTCAACGACGACGACGTCACGGCGATGACCCTGGTCTACCGCGGCATTGCACTCAGGGAGACGGGTCGGACGGACTCTGCCAAAGCAACGCTCGCCCGAGCGCTCGAATACGACAATCGCTCCGAGTGCGTCCTGACGTTCGCACAGGTCGTCAGCGCCTCGATCAGCGAATCCGAGTGATCACCTGAGTCGCCAATTCGAATGGGCCGAACGATCAGGAACCGGTGCGGACCGCGACCCCACCGAAGTAAGCACGGGCATCGACCAGGAGGAGCGGTGCTTCGTCGCCAGCCGCATCCGGATCCGTGAGATTCTCCGCCCCGCCGGCGAACACCGTCGATGCCATCTCGACACGCCAAGTCGCCGGGACGGTCACGTCGATGCCCCCGGCAACAGCCGTGAGTTCGAGAGTCGCCGACGTTGAGATCTCGGCTCCGGTGAGGTCGATAGTCATTCCGCCCATCACCGCTGTCCCTGAGCCAGCCCGGAATGAGTCGGATCGATTCACGACCTCCGCACCGTCCATTGCCGCAACAGCAGCGAAGACATCCGAGTCATCGTCCCCGTAGGAGGGGAGCATTCGCTTGGCCACCTGGGCCGCTGCAACAAGGAGAACATTGAGAAGAACAACGCCGAGCATGACGCGCCTGAGAGTTCGCATACCCGGGACGGTACCAGCCGGGTCCGGGTTAGTTCGCCGGCTCGACAGAATCCTTGGCGTCCGTTGTCCCCCACCGCTGAATCGCTGCCGCGGCACCGAGCACCATCGCACCACCGATCATCTGGATCACGCTGAGGTACTGGCCGAGCAGTATCCACGCGGCGGTTGCCGCGAAGACCGGCTCGGTGGTTGAGATGACACCCACGATCCCAGAAGCTGCGCGGCGCAGGGCCGAGAATCCGAACAGGAATGGCAGCGCCGTTCCCACGATCCCGATCCACAACAGCTCGAGCCATACCTTGGTCGACAGGTCCGTCGGGAAACTCCATAGCGGTTGGACGAATATCCAGATGATCGACGCGAAGATGAACCCCCAGGTGACGATCGTGATGGCCGGATGCGACCGACCCAGGTACTCGCCGAACACGAGGTAGGAAGCGAACGCGACGGCCGAGATGAGGCCCCACATCACCCCGATCCAGTCGCCGCCCTCGAGGCTCCATGCCTCCGTGATCAGGAAGACGCCNGCCACAGCCACTGCAGCTGCGACCCATACGGTTGGCGATACGCGCCGGCGCTGCACCGCCACCATCCAGAGAAGCACGAATATGGGAGCGAGGAACTGGATCGTCGCCCCCGGACCGACACCAAGCCGATCGATCGTCCAATAGAACGTGACGTTCACAATCACCAGGTTCACACCGAGCAGTGCGAAACCCAGGAGGCCTCCTCGTGGAGCGAGACCACCGCGGAAGTAGGCGAACGGGACGAAGAGGAGTGTTGTGACGATTGCCCGGGCCTCGGCAACGCGAGTCGCGGACATATGAGTGAAGGCGTCTGCCGCTACCGCCCCGCTGACTCCCCAGAAGAGAGCAGCCAGAAGCGCAAACGCGATCCCGTTCCGTGTCGACCTATCCATGGGGAAGAAGGTAGCCGGTAGTCGGTAGTCGGTAGTCGGTAGTCGGGGAGAGTTTGCAGTCTTGCTCACAGCTCAAAGCTCACAGCTCAAGGCTCCACTACGCTCGACCCGAGTCAGCTAGGACATCAGGAGAACTTGTGTCCAAACCAACAGTCCTCTTCGTCTGCGTTCACAATGCTGGTCGATCGCAGATGGCGGCCGGTCTCCTCGACTACCACGCTGCCGGGCGAGTCGTCGTCCGTAGCGCCGGGTCGGCGCCTTCGGATGAAGTGAATCCTTCCGCGGTCGCTGTCATGGCTGATCTTGGGATCGACATCAGCACCGAGTTCCCCAAGCCGCTGACCGACGATGCGGTGAAGGCATCAGACGTCGTCATCACCATGGGATGCGGTGATGAATGCCCCTTCTATCCGGGCAAGCGTTACCTCGACTGGGACGTCACCGATCCGGCCGGCCTCCCTCCGGAGCGGGTACGTCCCATCCGCGACGAGATCGATCAGCGTGTCTTGACCCTCCTCGCCGAACTGCTCCACGGGGCCTAGGTGCAACGCATCAGGTCCCCGCGGGGTTCTCTCTTGTGACATGACCACAACCCTCGACCATCTAGCGAATCGACTTGCGGCCGATCGAGACAGCGCGTTCCCTGATCTCGTGAGGGCGCTGCAGGACGGTATCTACTCCGGGTCTCTCCAATTCACCCGCAACCGGCAGGACGCCGAAGACGTAACTCAGGAGACGTTCGTTCGCGTCTACCGGGCGTTGGAGTCATACGACGAGGAACGTATCCGGGATCTCCAATTGCGGCCGTGGGCGTGGACAATCGCTCTCAATCTGTGTCGCAATCGAGCGCGCACTGCGAACCGCCACCCGGAGACGTCACTCGTTGACGATCGCGTCGACCAGACGGGCGACACCGCCGGAGAGGCGGCATCGAACGTGGACCTAGCTGAATGGCGGCAGCGTCTTGCCGGCCTGACGGGGCCGCAACGCACGGCGATCGTCCTGCACCATGTCGTCGGCCTCCCGTATGCGGAGATCGCCGAATCCACGAATCGAAGCGAAAGCACGGTGCGCTCAGACGTTCGACGTGGCCTTGCCCGGTTGCGAACCCTCATGGAACAGGAGAAGCGATGACGGACACAGACATGATCACCGCACAACTTGCTGCCCTCGCGCGACCGGCGCCGAATGCCCTCCTCGGTGCAGTTCTGATAGGAACGGACCTCGCCGACGAGTACACCCTCATCGAGGGACCCATTGGTTCGGCCTATGTCGCGTGGAACGCACGAGGATTCACGGCCTTCGTACCGACCGAGGCTGTCGGTTCTCGCGACGACTTCGAGGCCCGCCATCCGCGAGACGCATCGTTCGTTGATTCGCCACCGGATCGGCTCGCCATGCACCTCGCTCGCACGATCGAGACGGGTCGCCTCGGTCGCCTTCCCATTGATCTCTCCTCCATCGGCGACTTCCAACGCAAGGTCCTGGAGAAGTGCGCTGAGATCCCGCCCGGCGAGATCCGACCATACGGATGGATCGCCCGGGAGATCGGCAACCCCGGTGCTGTCCGTGCCGTCGGAACGGCCCTCGGACGGAATCCGGTCCCTGTCCTGATTCCGTGTCACCGCGTCGTTCGGACCGACGGACGTATCGGCAACTACGCCTATGGGTCGCCGATGAAACGTTCGCTCCTCAAGCATGAGGGGCTGAATCCGGACGCCATCGAGACGCAGGCACGCCACGGAATTCGCCTCGTCGGTAGCGATACCACCCATATCTACTGCTACCCCACCTGTCGACACGCCAAGCGAATCAGCGATGCTCACCGCGTCGAGTTCCGATCAGAGGCTGATGCGGTAGAAAACGGCTACCGATCCTGCAAGGTCTGCCGCCCGGCAGCCTGAAGAAGTACTGGGTACTGAGTACTGGGGTGAGTTCAGCTGGGTATCGCGTGATTGCCGCATCATCGCGAGACAAGCCCCCCAGGACGATCACCGCCTGGTTCTGGAATCGTTCCTTATCGCCGGCTACGCATTGCGGACGCACAAGGGGAGCGGCCAAAGCCGCTCCCCTTCGCTGTCCTCTTTCTTCGTACTCAGTACCCGGTACTCAGTACTCACTACTGCCCGTCAGGGCTACGGTGTTGCTACCGGGATCGCGGCTTCAACGAGGGAGTCGTAGCTGCCTCCGTACGCCTTGCTGTTCATGCGGTCGAGCACGTGCAGGGCCGCAACGGACATGCCGGCACGGTGACCGGATCCACAGTACGAGACCACGTTCACGTCGGTCGGAACCTCATCGATGCCCTTGGCGAGGCTCCGTAGATCAACGTTCGTCGCACCGTCGAGATGACTCGTGGCATACTCGTCGCCCGTCCGCACGTCGAGGAGGAACGCACCTGCCGTGATTGCTTCCTGCACTCCTGCGGCGTCGCCGGCCGAGTTCCATCCCTCGGGAATCGTGGACAAATACCCATCGATCGCTGCCAGGAGTTCTGGATCGATGTCCGGTGCACCGACGACCGTAGCCTCGACGGGATCAGTGCTGACCTCTTCGCCGGCCTCGGTCCAACCGTTCCATCCAGGCTTGTACGAAAGCACGTTGTCGTAACCGAGCATGCCGAGTGACGCCAGTCCCTGGGCGGCGCGGAATCCAGACTTGCAGTAGACGTAGACCTGGGTGTCGGTCGGGATCTTGTCGACGTTGGCGGCAAGCGTCCGGAGCGGGATATTGATCGCGCCAGGAATGTGCCCTTCTTCGTACTCTCCGGTCTCGCGCACGTCGATCAGGAGCGCTCCACTGGCTTCGGCCCCATCTATGAACGCCTGAGTATCACTCACGGCCAGGAAGCCGTCAGGGATGTTCGTCAGGTACTCGTCGATGGACGCTACAAGATCGAACGCCGCCACTGTGGTGGTGGTCGTCGCCGCAGGCGCCGCCGTCGTCGTGGTCGTCGTCGTCTCTTCTGTATCCGAACTACATGCCGCCGCAATCATCGCCAACACGAGCACAAGCCCGATCAGTGATATTCGATGCAATCTCCGCATGGTTTTCCTTTCTTGATTCGGGAGCCCCGGGCTCCCTTCCGGTTCTTACCGGCTCTTGCTTACCTTCGTTTCTCAGGCCGAGGGTCCTTCTGCACCCTCGTGCTCGAGTTCTTCAACCCACTTGCTGTGCTCCATCTCCATGTCATCCTTGGACACGTATCCCGTCGCCATCGATGACCACGCCGTGTACACGTATGTGAAGAAGACGTGACCGACGAGGAGCAGCGTGAGGACAAGCATCGAGAGGTCGTGGATCATCGCCGTCCAGGCGAGCTGGGTGGGGGTGAGCCCCGACTTCAGCCACCAGAGGATGAGTCCCGTAACGACGATCACCGCGGAGAACACGATCACGGCAGAGTGGTGGAGTTTCTGCCCCGCGTTGAGCCGGCCCTGCGGCGGCATCTCAGCGGTCCGGCCGAGTGTGTAGCGATACATGTAGCGGAACCAGGAGACGTCGTCCTTGTCGTACTTGAAGGACTCGACGAGCACTTCTTTCGCACCGGATCGATCAAGGATCAGATACAGGAACGGAACCGACATGAAGCCGACGGCAGCGATGCGGTGGAGGTACCGCGACCACCCACCAGCGGCCAGCCATGCCATGGGGCTCCACACAAGAGCGAGGCCGGTGAAGAGCAGGAGGAGGAACGAAGTCGCCATCACTGCGTGAACGACACGCTGCCGGCTGCGGTAGCGGAGGATCTGCTGCTCCCCATTTCCGTTGGTCATGTCCCCACCTCCTCTGAACCCGCATCGCCGGATGTGACTCCAGCCTTCTTCTCGTCATCGACCTCGCGCAGTTCGGCCATGTGGTTTCTCCTGGCGATGATGCCGAGGACACCGGCGCCGGCCGCCGCGAGAACTGTCGCCCCCATCGAGAGGGGCTGCACGACTTCCTTCCACGCGTCAACGACAACGGGTGTTGCCGGGGGATCTGCGGGAATGTCGAGCGTCTCCGGGTCATCGGGGAGAACGAGGATCAGGCCGAGTCCGCCGGCCTGTGTCTCGCCGTAGACCTGCGCCTTCGGGTATCGATCCTTGAGGGCAGCCACGCGTTCCTTGGCTTCGGCCAGGATCTCGTCCCGGTCGCCGTACTTGAGTGCCTGGGCCGGACACGTGGTCACGCACCATGGCGACCCACCGGCTCCCACGTTCGATGCGCATGCGTCACACTTGCTCGACCGCCCATCCGACATCACCGGGATCTCGTAAGGACACGACTGGACACAGTATCCGCATCCGCTGCATGCATCTCGATTGAGTCGAGTGAGTCCGTCCTCTTTGAACAGTGCTCCCGTCGGGCACACCGCCACGCACGCGGCGTCGGCGCAGTGGTAGCAGCGGTGGTTCTGGAAGCCCCCGGTGAGGTCCGGGAACGTGCCTGATGTGTGCTCGATCAGTTTGATGTACTGCCGGTCGACGGGGAGTTGGTTGCCGGACTTGCAGGCCACGACGCAGGCTTCACAGCCGATGCACCGGCTCATGTCGAGAAGGAATGCGTAGGTCATGTCAGCCTCCCTCCACCAGTCGAACGAAGTTGATTCGCATGCCGGCGCCACCGCTGATCGGATCGAGTTTGTAGCGACTCATCAGCTTCGTGTCGCTCGCACCCCGTCCATTCGCAAGTGTGAGACCTTCTGCGTTCTGCCCGAAGCCATGAGCCATGAAGACGGCATCTTTCCGGATCCGTTGCGTCGCCTTGATCGCGATCGGTCCGCTGCGATCGCCGTTGTCGTTCTCGAGCCAGACCTTGTCGCCGCTCACGTAACCGAGAGCGGTCGCCTCGTCCTCATTGATCCACAGTTCGTTCTCTGGAGATACGTCGCTCAAGACCGGCGTGTTCTGCGTCTTGGCAAACGTGTGGAGTGGGTTCCGGCCGTACAGAAGGCGGTAGTAGCCGTCCGGTGGCTCTTCTGTCGGCTCGTAGACCGGGATGGCATCGAGCCCCGCCTCAGCGAGTTCCGCTACCGACAAGTCGATCTTTCCGGACGCGGTGTGGAACGGTGATTCACCATCTGCGACGAAGTCCTCGAGATAGGGCTTTCCGTCCTGGATGATTACGCCTCCGGCGTCGTGCATCTTCTCGAGACTGGATCCGACGGATCGGAGTCGGATGTCGAGGTACTCCTCGATCGTCTCCCACTTGAAGTAGGCATCGAGACCGACCCGGAGACCGAGCTCCCTGGCCATCATCCACCCGGGCATCGTGTCGTACATCGGCGGCACTGCGGGCTCGCGCATCTGAATGAACGGCGTTTTGTATGGGACGGTGGAGAGTTCGTCGTACCGTTCGAGGAAGGTCGCTTCGGGGAACACAACATCTGCCCATGCCACGTGTTCCTGGGGCAGGACGTCGACGGCGAGCACGAAGTCGAGCTTCTTCAGGGCCTCGATCGTTCGCGATGGGATCGGGATCGAGTTGAGGAGGTTCACGCCGTAAATCATGAGTCCGGCGATCCGGTATGGATCATCCGTGATCATCGGATCAATGAGCTCTTGCATGGCAGTTGGGCCACGTAGGAAGGTCTCACGAGCCCCGTCGGCTCGGGCCTTACCCGTGGGGCCAAGAGGAAGCTCTGCGCTTTCCTCTCCCGGCTCGGCTGAGCAGCCGCCGGAACTCCCGGTGACGGCGAACGGCGGGTGCGGGTACGGCTCGAGGAACGGCGACTTGTTGAAGTACATCCCGCCGTGTCTGCCGTAGACGCCGAGCAGCGAATTGAGGATGAACACCGCTCGCATGCGCTGGGAGTCGTTGCCGTACCAGGTGACGTGGCGGCCCGGCATGATCGCTGCCTGGGGCAGACGGTCCGACATCACCCTGGCGGTCGTCCGGATCTGCTCGGCGGAGAGGTCCGTGATCCCTGCGGCCCACTCGGGGGTGAACTCCTGAATGTGGGTGGTGAGTTCGTCGAGTCCGGTCGCCCACTGGTCGATATAGGCACGGTCGAAACGATCTTCAGTGACGAGAACGTTGATCCACGCGAGCAGCAGCGCAGTGTCAGTTCCCGGCTTGATCGGAAGCCAGTAGTCGGCCTTGGCCGCGGCACTCGAGAACCGGGGATCGACGACGATCACCTGTGCGCCGCGAGAGCGGGACTCGATGAAGTCCTGCATCACCGTGTTCCTGCTGTCTTCTCCGATATGGCTTCCGATCAGAGTGACACACTCGATCTCGTCCCAGTCCATCGGCTCGTGTCCCCCGACCGGGAATCCGAGCGTCAGCGTTGACGCTTCGTCACGTGGGCTGAGGCAGAGCGACGATGATGGCTTCGCTGCGTTCGGGGTTCCCCATGCCTGAGCGAAGTAGTCGGTGAACCAGAAGTCGCCGGTGGTGTGTCCGAAGATCGCGAGGGCTTCCGGCCCGTAGGTGTCTTTGATCGCAAGGATCTTCTCCGCGGTGTAGTCAAGGGCCTCTTCCCAACTGACTTCGCGGAACTTCCCCTCGCCACGTTCTCCGGTACGGATCATCGGTGACTGGAGACGATCGGGATCGTTCATGAATGACACGCCGGCTTGTCCCCGGCCACACAACATCCCCCGACTCTTCGGATCGAGGGAGTTGCCGTCGATCTTCATGACCTGACCGTTGACGGTTTGAACGGCGATTCCACACTTCCACGGACACATGTCGCAGTAGTTGTATGTGGTGACGACTTCGCCCTCGGTGAACCACGGTGGATCCGGGTAGTTCATCGCCATGTTGGACCGACCGGGGCCCATGCCGGTTCCCAGGAGGGCGGTGCCAGCGACGCCTGCCGCGAGGAACTGTCTTCTGGTGATTTCGAGTTGGACTCTGGCCACGCGGATGCTCCCATCAATGGAAGATCCCCGTCGCGTGGCCACTTCGTCGCCTGGTCCGGTCCCCGGTCCGGAGACGTCCACGTGAACGCGGATCGCTTTCGCCATATTGTCCAACAACCCCGCCTCCAACCTCTAGGGACCGAAGTCCCCAGACGAACGGCGAAAGGCCCTAAGGAGCACTTCGTGCTCGGTAGCCGGTAGTGGTCCGTAGTCCGTAGTCCGTAGTCCGTAGTCCGTAGAGACGCTGTCTTGCTGGAAGCTCGTAGCTGGGAGCTGGCGGCTGGCGGCTGGCAACTCGAGGTTGGGGACCGGCGTCTGGCGTCCGGCGTCTACTCTTCTCTCATGGATCTTGTTGAAACCATTCGGGACTCCGTCATCGGCAGCGACTACGTCGTTCCGGGGCCGTTCGGGAATCGCCGTGTTACGTACGCCGACTACACAGCGTCGGGCCGGTCGTTGTCATTCATCGAGGAGTATCTACGAGAAGTCGTGCTCCCTCTCTACGCCAACACGCACACGGAATCCTCAGGTACCGGCCTTCAGACCACCCGGTTCAGGGAAGAGGCCCGGGAAATGATCCGACGCTGCGTGAACGCCGGCGACGAGCACGCCGTCATCTTCGCCGGCTCCGGAGCAACCGGAGCCATCGATCGCCTCGTCACCGTGCTCGGTCTCCGCATCCCCGACACTCTCGACGAGCAATACAACCTGTCCAACCAGATTCCCGCTGCAGAACGACCCGTCGTGTTCACCGGACCCTTCGAACACCACTCCAATGAACTGCCGTGGCGCGAGACCATTGCCGACGTCGTTCGCATCGACGAGGACGCCGACGGACACATCGACCTGGCACAACTCGAGCGGGAGCTGAAGGCCCACGAGGACCGTCCGCTGAGGATCGGCAGCTTCTCTGCTGCATCCAACGTCACCGGGATCATCACCGATACTCGAGCTGTGGCAAGGCTCCTCCACGAACACGGTGCACTGTCGTTCTGGGACTTCGCCGCCGCCGCTCCCTACGTCTCGATCGACATGGCTCCCGAAGACGAACCACTCGCCTACAAGGACGCGATCTTCATCTCTCCCCACAAGATGATCGGGGGCCCCGGGACACCCGGCGTTCTCGTCGCTCGCAAGGAACTCTTCAAGAACCGCGTTCCGGCGGTCCCAGGGGGTGGCACGGTCGCATTCGTCAACCCCAACGACCACCGATACCTCGACAACGTCGAGCATCGCGAGGAGGGAGGAACACCGGCGATCATCGAGTCGATTCGGGCCGGCCTCATCTTCCAACTCAAACATGCGGTCGGCGCCGACCGCATCCGCGAGTTGGAGGAGTCCTTCATCGATCGGGCGATCGCCTCGTGGAGCGACAACCCCAACATCAAGATCCTCGGCAATCCGAACGCTGAGAGACTCTCGATCGTGTCGTTCGTCGTCAGACACGGTGGTCGATACCTGCATCACAACTTCGTAGTGGCGCTCCTAAACGATCTCTTCGGCATCCAGTCCAGGGGTGGATGCTCCTGTGCAGGGCCGTATGGTCACCGCCTGCTCGGCATCGACATCGACACGTCGACGGAGTTCGAGCGGGAGATCACCCGGGGATGCGAGGGGATCAAACCAGGCTGGGTCCGTGTCAATCTCAACTACTTCATCTCAGAGCAGGTGTTCGACTTCATCGTCAGCGCCGTGAATCTGGTGGCGCACGAAGGATGGCGGCTTCTTCCGTATTACCGGTTCGATGTGGCGAGCGGCCTGTGGGAGCATCGCGACGGGCGAGGCGAGGCTCCGCTCAGTCTGACCGAAATCGACTACTCGAGCGGCGAGATGCGTTTCGACCATCGGCCACAACGCGACGCCGATCCGGTCCTCACCGACTATCTGATCGAGGCAGCATCGATTCTCAGAGAAGCGCTGCCGTTCGAAGGAGAGCTCGACCCAGATGATTTCACCGATGACTTCGAGGAACTCCGCTGGTTCACGCTCCCCCACGAGGTCATCGGTGACTGAGCCGGCCGCTCCCGACTGGTTCCATCGGTCTCTCGCAATCCCGTATACCGAATCCTGGATCGATGTCGAGGGGACCGACATCCACTACCTCGACTGGGGCGGACGCGGTCGCCCGGGACTCGTGTTCGTTCATGGTGGCGCCGCTCACGCCCAGTGGTGGTCGTTCCTGGCCCCGATGTTCACCAGCGAGTGGCATGCCGTTGCTCTCGATCTGTCCGGTCACGGCGACAGCGGGCGGAGGGACTGTTACGACCACCAGATCTGGACCAAAGAGGTCCTGGCAGTCGCAGAGGCAGCCGGGTTCCCCGGTCCGCCTGTCGTCGTCGGGCACTCCCTCGGCGGCCTCGTCACCATCGAACTGGCGGCTACGCATGGGGATCGCCTTGCCGGTGCCGTGATCGTGGACTCGCCGGTCAGGGAACCGGACCCGGAGTCGCGCGAAGGGGCACGTGGCCGGGCATTCCGATCACCCGGCACTTATCCGGATGAGGCAACCGCGCTACGCCACTTCCGCCTCATCCCCCAACAGCCATGCGACAACACGTACATCGTTGATCACGTTGCTCGCGGCTCTCTCAAACAGACCGAAGATGGGTGGACGTGGAAGTTCGACCCTCGCCTCTTCAAACACACACTTGTTGCGCTCCGTGACCAACTCGCATCTGTGCAGTGTCGTGTCGCTCTCATTCGCGGCGAGTTCAGCACCGTCGTCAAGGAGAACACAGCCGCGTACATGTACGAGTTGATGGGCAGGAACGCCCCGGTTGTCTCTATTCCCGAGGCACATCACCACTTGATCCTCGATCAGCCGCTTGCATTCGTTGCGGCCCTCAGGGCGCTCCTGGCGGACTGGGAACACTCCATTCCGAGGCAAGCTCCTGTCGAATAGCCCGGTGGTGGGTCGGCTGGATCCTCGGAGCGTTGTACTGATGACGTACGACGTAGTACGAATGACGTAGTACGACTCGGAGATCTTGTATCGGTTGGTTGTGTCGCCTATCTGAGACTTTGCGCGGGTTCTCCGTGAGCATCTCCAGAAGCGAGAGTCCCCTTGGTTCGGGTTCGTACTACTCCATACGTACGACGTACTACTACCTGCTATCTGGCCCCTCGGAGGGTCGGTCCGTCGAGAACTGATCATCGGCTTTCTAGTCCTTGAGGAGCCCCAATCGTGTGCCGATAGCAGACGAGTAAGCACGCTAGGAAGGCGCGACGGAATGCACGGCGGAATGGGTTCGATGCTGACGCTTGATCAGGCATATCAAGCCGCGTACCTGTGGATGTTCCACATCGGAGAACCTCCCACAGAGATCATCGAAAAGGGCTCACACGCCGTCGAGTTGAGATCGACCAGTCTCGCCGCATTCGTCCGGATCCCCGATCAACCGCTGAATCAACGAACCGTGCTCGCCGTCCTCGCCGCCTACTCCGATGGGCGCAGGCGCATCATCTTCTCCGCTTCGGGGTTCAGTCCGCCGGCGATCAGCATCGCGGAGGCGCAGGGCATCGCTCTCTTCGCCCTTGGGAGTGATGGAACGGCTCATCCACAGAACGGGCAGGCTTCCGCACTCGCTCCCGAAGACACACCACCGGCACCGTTTGCGGCCACTGCTCCTCAGGAGGACAACGACGTTGCGGCCTTCTCCGACTGGGGGAAGAGCGATTTCTCTGCCGACGAGTGGGTTGACTGCCCCGGATGCGGGACCAACCAGCACCACACGCTCGACGCGTGTCGAGTCTGTGGGACGTCGCTTGAAGATGCCGCATCGCTCGGATCACCTCCAGACGGTCTCGAGTATCGATGCCGTGAATGTGGTTCGCACGACGTCGAGATCATCGCGGCGAACGATCCCGCCCACCTGGCATAGACGGCTCTTCGGATATGGGCGGGGTGTGGTGATGAGGCCGGTAGTGAATCGGGTGGAGCCTCGGAACGTAGTACGAATGACGTATGACGACTCGGAGGTCTCGTTTCGGTTGGTTACGTGGTGTATCTGTGACTTCGCGCGGGTTCTACGCGAACACCTTGAAGAGCGAGAGTCCCCCTCGGATCGGTGTCGTACTACGTCATACGTCGGACGTACTACTGCCTGTTCTCTCCCCGGTTCTCGGCGACCCCGCTCACTTCCGAATTGCCGCATAGACCCACCGATCTCCCAGGGCGTACTCGCGTGGGAATGTTCGACCTGCTCGAACCGTTTCCGTTGCGATGCCATCCGAACAGCGCTACCCGATCGCGTTCTCCAACGGAACCGCTCGCGTCGATGACCTCGCGTCATGGGCTCGTCTGACGGCTGCCACCGTGGTCCTCTTCGGACCGCTCAGGTGGATGATCCTCGCCTCAGGGCGACTCGGCAGACGTCATCTTCTCCACAGCCTCGAGCGCGTATGGGCTCGCATCATGATGCGAGCACTCGGACTCTCTGTCACCGTATCGGGACTCAATCGTATCGACCCCGATCAGGAGTACGTCATCGTCCCGCTGCACGAAGGACTCGTCGATCCGCTCGTCATCACGCACATCCCGCTTCATCTCTCGTTCGCCGCACGCGATGAGCTGTTCGCATGGCGGTTCCTCGGTTCCTACCTCTCGGCCTCAGATCAGACCAGCATCTCCACGCGGTCGGGCCCCGACGGCTTTCGGGCCTTGTTGAGGGGAGCACAGACAGCATTCGATCGAAGTGAGAGTTTCGTCGTCTTCCCCCAGGGGAGCATCCTCGGCATCGAGGCAGCGTTCTACCCGGGTCCCTTCCGGATCGCCGAGAAACTGGATCGTCCGGTGCTGCCCGTCGTCATCAGCGGAACGCATCGAGTNTGGGAGTACCCGTACCGCCCGGTCGTCCGCCGACACCAAGACGTTCGACTCGAAATCCTCGATCCGATCCCGGCGCCTCGTGCAGTCAGGGAGATGCGGTCCATAGAGCGCGAGATGAAACGCATCGCTCTTGAGCGAGCGCCGTTTCCTCGGCGCTACGAGCCTGATCGTGATGGATGGTGGGACGGGCACCCCTTCCGGATCGACGGCGATTTCACACGCCTCGCTGATCGTGTGCGTGAGCATCGGATCTCCACGGTCGGGAGGTGACGCCTGTGGACCTGAGCCTCTGGTGGTTGCTCCCGGTAGCCATCGTCATCGCAGCCGTCGCGAACGGTGCCGGTATCGGCAGAGTGATCATCGGGGGCCAGCTCGGTCCAGCATTCATCCGGCGTGTCCCGGAGCAGCGTCTCATCCGCAGCCTGGGTTGGCTCTTCTTCGGTATCGCCGGGCTAACGATCTTCGAGGCGTTCGCCCTGTAGCTGAAGCCGGACAGGCCGACATGACGTCGTTGAACGACCGGCGTTAGATCTCCGGTGCGAGGAAAAGGATGCCGAGCGGTGGGAGATCCACCGACACGGAAACGTCCCGTCCATGCATCGGAGCATCGACGGCCTCGATCGGGCCGTTGGTGCCCGCACCTGAACCCCAGTAGCGCTCATCGTCGCTGTTGAGAAGTGTTTCCCACCGTCCCCCTGTTGAGACACCGATTCGGTATCCCGGCCGGGAAACGGGTGTGAGATTCAACACGACGAGAACCGGCCGCTCACCTCCCTTTCGGAGGAAGCTGAAGACGCTCGATCCGGCATCTCCGGCGTCAATCCACTCGAACCCAGCAGGGTCGTAGTCTTCGACGAAGAGCGAAGGCTCTCTCCGGTAGAGCGCGTTGAGATCCGCAACCCACTGCTGCATACCGGCGTGGTTCTCATGGTCGAGGACGAACCATTCGAGCTGTTGATCGACCGACCATTCTGATCGTTGCCCGAACTCGCCACCCATGAACAGGCATTTCTTCCCCGGCAACGAGTACTGATAGCCATAGAGCGCCCTGAGATTCGCGAACTGCTGCCACTCGTCCCCCGGCATCTTGTTGACGAGCGATCCCTTACCGTGGACCACCTCGTCGTGGGAGAGCGTGAGGATGAAGTTCTCGTCGTAGGCGTACAGCATCCGGAACGTCAGGTCGTTCTGATGGAACGAACGATGTACCGGCTCGTGGGCGAAGTACTCGAGAGAGTCATGCATCCAGCCCATGTCCCACTTGTAGCCGAAGCCGAGGCCACCCAGATCGACGGGCCTCG
>JGI24024J18818_10000032_pt1 | contig 33908 bp, 36 predicted proteins | sample Cruoilmetagenom2_FD_18818 | JGI IMG/M metagenome (IMG submission 18818) | reverse complement strand
AGTTTTGGAGGAACAATAGCTTTAGGAGGATTGGTATCTGTAACCCTACTAATTGCAATGGTATCTAATTTAATATTATTGCCTTCATTACTACTTTCCTTAGAAAAAAACATAGCTAATAAAAAAGATTTTAAAGAACCAATACTGGATATTTTACCTCCAGAAGATGAAGAAACTAACATTTAGTTAAAAATATTTCCAAAATTATTAATTTTAATTGCAGGATATTCGCATTTTTTAATGCAATATGTATCTTTGCGTCTCTTAAAATATAGAACATGAAAAAATTTACAGTTGCAGAACTTTTAAGTTCAACAAATTATTTAACTGAAGTAACTTTAAATGGTTGGGTAAGAACATTCAGGGCAAATAGGTTTATTGCTGTAAATGATGGTTCAACTATTAACAATATTCAATGTGTAGTTGATTTTGAAAACACGGATGAAAACACCTTAAAACGAATTACTACCGGAGCTGCAATTACAGTTAAAGGAACCTTGGTGGAAAGTTTAGGGAAAGGGCAAAATGTAGAAATACAAGTTTCTGAAATTAAAATATTAGGAGATTCTAATCCAGATGAATATCCTATTCAGCCAAAAAAACATAGTTTAGAATTTTTACGTGAAAATGCACATTTACGTGTCAGAACTAATACTTTTAGTGCGGTAATGCGTGTTAGATCGGCATTAGCTTTTGCTGTACATAAATACTTCACCGAAAAAGGTTTTTACTATTTTAATGCCCCAATTATTACCGGTTCAGATGCCGAAGGAGCTGGTGAAATGTTTGGAGTTAGCACACTAGACCAAAACAATTTACCAAAAAATGAAGATGGAAAAGTAGATACTACCAAAGATTTTTTTGGTAAAACTACCAACCTTACAGTTTCAGGACAATTAGAAGCAGAAACCTATGCAATGGCGCTTGGTAAAGTATATACTTTTGGACCAACTTTTAGAGCTGAAAATTCAAACACAACCAGACATTTATCTGAATTTTGGATGATTGAACCTGAAGTGGCTTTTAATAATTTAGATGATAACATGGATTTATCCGAAGATTTTATTAAATCGGTTATTAATTACACCCTAGAAAACTGTAAAGATGATTTAGCTTTTTTAGAAAACAGATTACAACAAGAAGAAAAAACTAAACCTGCTAAAGATAGAAGTGAAATGTTGTTAATTGAAAAGTTAAACTTTGTAGCAAATAATAACTTTAAACGTGTTAGTTATACCGAAGCAATTGATATTTTAAGAAACTGCAAACCTAATAAAAAGAAAAAATTTCAATATTTAATTAATGAATGGGGAGCAGATTTACAAAGTGAACATGAACGATATTTAGTTGAAAAACACTTTAAATGTCCAGTTATTTTATTTGATTATCCAGCAAACATAAAAGCTTTTTATATGCGATTAAATGAAGATGGAAAAACTGTTAGAGCTATGGATGTTTTATTCCCTGGAATTGGAGAAATAGTAGGTGGTAGTCAACGTGAAGAACGCTTAGATGTTTTAAAACAAAAAATTGCCGATTTACATATTGATGAAAAAGAACTTTGGTGGTATTTAGATACTAGAAAATTTGGAACAGCAGTTCATAGTGGTTTTGGATTAGGATTTGAACGTTTAGTACAATTTACAACAGGTATGGGTAATATTAGAGATGTAATCCCTTACCCAAGATATCCACAAAATGCAGAGTTTTAAAAAACACAAATAAAAAACATAGTATAAATTATACTATGTTTTTTTGTATTTTTAACTAATACTTTATTAATAATATATGCTCAGACAAAGTTTACAACAAAAATTATTACAAAAATTATCGCCTCAGCAAATTCAATTAATGAAATTAATTCAATTGCCTACACAAGCATTTGAACAAAAACTAAAACAAGAATTAGAGGAAAACCCAGCATTAGAAAGCGGTAAAGAAAATACCGAAGACTCCATTAATTCTGAATTAGATAATTCCGATTTCGAAACAGCAGATAACGAAAGCATTTCAGCAGAAGACATAAATATTGATGAATATTTAAGTGATGATGAAATACCCAATTACAAAACACAAACTAACAATTACTCAGTTGATGATGATGAAAAGCAAATTCCTTATGCTTCAGGTACATCTTTCACACAATACTTAAAAAATCAGATTAACACTTATAGTTTAAGTGAATCCGAAGAAATTATTACTAATTTTTTAATAGGTAGTATTGATGATAGCGGATATATCAGAAGAGATTTAGAAGATATTTTAGATGATTTAGCATTCACTCAAAATATATATACAACTATTGAAGAGTTAGAAAAATTATTAAAAATAATTCAACAATTAGATCCTTCAGGTGTTGGCGCTAGAAATTTGAAAGAATGCTTATTAATTCAGTTACAACGCAAAAAAGATAATCCAAGTTGTAATTTAGCAATTAAGATATTAGAAGAATCCTTTGATCATTTTGTTAAAAAACATTACACCAAGCTTCAGAAAAAATTCAAAATTAATATAGAAGAATTAAAATCTGCTATTTCCCAAATAGAAAAATTAAATCCAAAACCAGGTGGTTCCTATGTTAGCAATAACAAAATTGCGGAACAAATTGTACCTGATTTTACTATTAAAATTGAAGAAGGAGACCTTGTGTTAAGCTTAAACTCAAGAAATAGTCCGGAATTACATATTTCTAATGAATATAATAACCTATTACATGGTTATAAAAATTCTAAAACTAAAACTAAATCGCAAAAAGATGCAGTCCAATTTATCAAACAAAAATTAGATGCTGCCAAATGGTTTATAGATGCTATAAAGCAACGCCAGCAAACTCTATTTTTGAATATGGACGCTATTATGCAATATCAAAAAGAATACTTTTTAACAGGTGATGAACGTAAATTAAAACCTATGATTTTAAAAGATATTGCCGAAACTATTCAAATGGACGTTTCTACTGTTTCAAGAGTTGCAAACAGTAAATATGTTACAACCCCATATGGAACCAGATTAATAAAAGATTTCTTCTCTGAATCTATGAAAAATGATCAAGGAGAAGATGTATCTACCACTGAGATAAAAAATATTTTGTCTTCTGTAATTGATAATGAAGACAAAAAGAAACCCCTAACTGATGATAAATTAGCTATAATATTAAAGGAAAAGGGTTATCCTATTGCTAGAAGAACCGTTGCCAAATACAGAGAACAATTAGATATTCCAGTTGCCAGATTAAGAAAAAAGATATAGATTTACTTTTTAAAAAACTATGAAATTTTCTAAACTTCTTTCCTCCTTCTTTCATCCAATAAATTTCCCAATTGTTGGTGCTATTTTATACTTTTTATTACTCCCAAAATATTTATTTATAGAGCAAGAAAGGTTATTATTGACCGTTATATTTGTAATAACTTATATATTTCCCCTTATACTTATCATTTTATTAAAAACTTTTAAAATGATTAATAGTTACCATATGACCACTATTGAAGAGCGTAAATTTCCTCTTATTTTATTTATTTCAATTACAGTTTTTATTGGCTATTGGCTATTAAAATCTACTGTTGTAGATTTACTTTCGCTTTTTTATTTTGGTTATGCACTAGGTTTAAGTATAACCTATATTTTACTTTATTTTAAAATAAAAGTCAGCTTACATACTGCTGCCATTAGTGGATTGATAGGATTTATTCTTTATTTTAGTTTTTACTATAAAGTTAATCTTATACTTATTTTAGCAATTCTTTTACTGTTAAATGGTGTAATAGCTACATCAAGACTTCGTTTGCAAGCTCACAAATTTAATGAAGTTTTATTAGGATTTATAATTGGGTTAGTAACTCAATTATTGGTTTATCTTATTTACATAATGTAAAATTTAACACCAATATTAAACTGTTTTAAATTTACTGCAGTATTATTTAATAATGCTTTGTTAAATATGGGATTAAGGGCATAATACAAATATAAATTCCAAGTTCCATAACCAGCTGCTAAAGTTAAACCAGTTTGAAATCTATTTAATTCAGTTATGTTTTTAGTTTCAACCGTTTCTAAGCTATTTTTATATTTAGATTTTCCAGAAGTTATATAAGAAAATTTTACTCCGCTGTAAATCCTCCAAAATTTAAATTTGGCCGAAGTTGAATTTCGCCATCTAATTTCAATAGGAATATCAATGGATTTTAACGTTAATTTATTACTATTAAAGTTCACAGCCTCCTCAAAAACAGACGCTTCTTGATTTTTACTAATTCTCAAATTTTGAATTAAAGCATTATAGGAATAACCAACTCCCAGTCCAACACCAACAGTTCTTTTTTTATTAAATGGAAAATCTTTAATAAACCCAATTGAAAAACCTCCTGAAAACCCATTTTGATCAATTAGAACTGGTTTATTTAGTAATAAGTTATAGGTTAACGAAATATAAATTTGATCTTCTAAATACTTCTCTTTTTCAGTTGTATTAGTTTGTGAATAACTAATTTTAACTGCTAATAAAAAAAAGATAATCCAATATATTCTTTTCATACTACAAATATACCTTAAAAAGAAAAAAGGCAATCAAAATATTTTGATTGCCTTTTTTTAATAAAATTTATAAACTAAAATTAGTAGTTACTTTTAAAATCCGTTCCTCTAGTAGTAGAGAAACTAACTTTAAGAGCATTTATATCTCTTAACTGCTCTTTAATATCTAAAATAGTACCAACACTAGCTTTCTTATCTGCTTTAATAGAAGTAGTCATATATTTAACCTCTTCTTCTTTTCGTTGTGCTCTTTCAGATAAAATAAAACTAATTACATCTTTAACATCAATAATTTTATCATTTACCTGAATTTTATCACCCTGTATTCGTTTATCTTTAGATTTACCAACATAAATAGTGCTTACTAAGCTTTTATGTTCTAATTTTTTCACCTCACTTGCAGTAGGCAATGAAGGTTTTTTAATTATTAAATCCGTTTGTCTCATTGTGGTTGAAACCATAAAAAAGAACAACAACATAAACACAATATCAGGTAACGAAGCCGTAGAAATACCAGGTAATCCTTTTTTCTTTTTTGTAAATTTACTCATAATCTGATATTATTTAATAGGTTCCGGTTCTGTAATAATTTGAGGATATTTAGTCTTCAAATTATCCAATTTAGCTTTTAAAGCCTTTGATGGATCATCTTTATAATCTTTCAATAAGTCTTTATAAGATCTGTTATATAATTTTAAAGAAAGTTTATTTCTTAAATCATTATATGCCATTTCTATTTCATTTTGAACAGAAATGTACATACCATAAGTGGTTCCTCTAGAACTTTGTAAAGATATAATAGCTTTTGATGGATGGTCTGAAGAAGCTGGGTCTTTTGCCCCATTACAATAATCGCAAGGTTCCCCTGGCTTATCATCTTTAGGCTGACTTAATCCTCCTCCATTATCAATAAAATCCATTGCTAGTTTTTTAATATCTACAACTTGTACATTTTCATTTTCAACTAACAACTGATTATTTCTATTAATTACTATATCTAAAACATTTTTTTCTTTTATAGTTACTTTTGGTGATTCATCTGTTTTTTCAGGTAATTTACGAGCAATACCTGAATCCACATCCATAGTAGTTGTTACTAAGAAAAATATTAAAAGCAAGAACGCGATGTCTGCCATAGAACCAGCATTAATTTCTGAATTTTCTCTTCTTGCCATACTACTATTATTTAACTAATGATTTTACAAAATCAAATAAAAACATTACTAAACCTATAAAACCAAGGTAAAAACTATAATTAATTAAAGTACTTACCCATTTAGATACCGTACCTGCTTCACCATCTTTTATTATTTTTCCTAGTCCATCAGTTACAGCCCCATCAGAAGCCATACTATAAGCTACTACTAATAAAACAGCTAAAAACGCAACTCCTATTAAAGTTCTTTTTAAAATTTCTGGATTTTTAAATAAATTTAGAAGTGAAAAAACCACAGAAATTGCTGTAACAATAACCAATAAAATAATAGAGTAGCTAATGAATGGAGATAATATAGAATTTTGCAGTGCTGCGTCAGTCTTCATTACATCATCACCTTCCATTACAATTCTAATGAAAAAATAGAAACCTATTAATCCAATTACTCCTGCAATTATGGTTAGTATTTTTGATAATTTCTTATTCATAATATTCTTTATTTTTTATATCTAATCAAAAGGTCAATAAGTGAAATTGACGCGTCCTCCATATTATTTACAATACTATCTACTTTAGAAATAATATAATTATAAAATATTTGAAGAATAATTGCAACCACTAAACCAAATACAGTAGTTAACAAGGCTACTTTAATACCACCTGCAACAACTGTAGGTGAAATATCCCCTGCTGCTTGAATTGAGTCAAAGGCAGAAATCATACCAATTACAGTACCCATGAAACCAAGCATTGGTGCAAGTGCAATAAATAAAGACAACCAAGAAATATTTTTCTCTAATAATCCCATTTGAACACCACCATAACCAACAACGGCTTTTTCAACATTTTCAATTCCTTCGTCCATTCTATCAATACCTTGATAGAAAATAGAAGCAACTGGTCCTTTTGTATTTCTACATAATTCTTTTGCAGCTTCCACACCACCTGAAGCTAATGCTTCATCCACTTTATTTACTAATTTTTTAGTGTTGGTAGTTGCCATATTTAAATATAAAATTCTTTCAATGGCAATAGCTAAACCTAAAATAAGGGTAACTAATACAATTCCCATAAAGAAAGGTCCTCCTTCAATAAAACGTTGTTTTAATTCTTGGTGGAAAGTTTTTTCTTGGGTTGCGTCAGTGGCAACTTGTTCTGTTTTAGCAGCTTCTTGAGCTATAGCTTTTGGTGCCGCTCCAAATAACAATAATCCTGTAATTGCAAGGATAGTAAATACTCTTTTCATCGTGTAATAGTTAATTTATTAATTTTTTAACGGGTTAAATATAAAATATTTTTCACAAAACATTCAAATCTAAGAAGAGAAAGATTTTGAAGTCTTTAACTTCTATTCATCTCCTGTCTTTTAGCATCTTTTGCGAATGGCAAGTAACAAAAAATTGTTGAATTCTGAAAATTTTACAAGTACTTTAAGCTATTTTTTTACAAACGCACCTTTTTTTGAACATTCAATAAATTTTTAATAAAATATAGGTTATTCATTAAAGATTAGGTTAATAATAGCTCATTTAAATAAAAAAAAAGTATTAAAATTCACTCATTTCTCCTCGTAATGAAGTTTCAAAAATATTTTTAAACTCTTTTTTTGGAATTTTTTCTCCTAAAAGATACATTAATTTGGCCAAAGCGGATTCTGTTGTAATATCATTTCCGTTTATAATTCCAATCTCTTTTAAGGCTATACTTGTTTCGTATTGCCCCATTATTACATTGCCAGATTCACATTGTGTAACATTAACAATATGTATTCCTTTTTGTATTCCTTTTTTTAATAAATTAATAAACCAAGGTTCGGTTGTTGCATTTCCTGACCCGTAAGTTTCAAGAACAACTCCTTCTATTTCGGGAATATTTAAAATGCTTTCCACTACTTTTTTAATTATCCCAGGAAATATTTTTAGGATAACAATGTTATTATTTAATTTTTTTCGAACCTTCAGTTTATTACTTAATTTTGGGCCACTAATTAATAACTTATTAAAATTTAAATGCACTCCGCTAATAGCTAATGGTTGATAATTAGGAGAGGTAAATGCTTCAAAATTTTCCGCATTTATTTTAGTAGTTCTATTTGCTCTATATAATTTATATTCAAAATACAAACACACTTCTGAAATAATTGGCAATCCATTTTCTTGCGAGGAAGCAATTTCAATAGAGGTTATTAGGTTTTCTTTTGCGTCGGTTCTTAAATCACCTATTGGCAATTGTGATCCTGTAAAAATTACAGGTTTAGTCAAATTTTCAAACATAAAACTAATTGCAGAGGATGTATAAGACATGGTATCTGAACCGTGTAAAACCACAAAACCATCAAAAATCTCATAGTTTTTTTCAATTATATCTGCAATTTTCACCCATGATTTTGGGTTCATATTGGATGAATCTATCGGGTTTTCAAATGAAATACTTTTTACTTTACAATTTAGCTGATTTATTTCTGGAATATGTTTTAATAACTTATCGAAATTAAAATTCTTTAACGCTCCTGTTTTATAATCTTTTAGCATTCCAATAGTTCCACCAGTATAAATTAATAGTATTTGAGGAATTTTTGCCATTTTGTCTTATTGTAAATTTTGGAATAATTTATGTTGTAAATTTACCAAATAATTACACATTAACTAAAAATAAAAACAATGATTGGATTTTATATTTTAATAGGAATTATATCCTTAATTAGCTGGCTAATTAGTAAACAATTAAAAAATAAATTTGCTTATTATTCTAAAATTCAACTTCAAAATGGATTAAGCGGTAAAGAAATTGCTGAAAAAATGTTACACGACAATGGTATTTATGATGTTAAAGTGATTTCTGTTGCTGGAAAATTAACCGATCATTATAACCCTGTAAATAAAACGGTTAATTTAAGTGATGTAGTTTATAATGAAAGAAATACTGCTTCAGCTGCTGTTGCAGCGCACGAGTGTGGGCATGCAGTTCAACACGCAAAAGCCTATAAATGGTTAACCATGCGGTCTCAATTAGTGCCTGCAGTAAATATATCTTCAAAATTTTCGCAATGGTTGGTTATTGGTGGACTTATTTTAGGTGCAGCTTCTGGAGATACTGGAATTGGATTTATGATTGCCGTAATTGGACTGATAATGATGGCAGTTGCTACTCTTTTTAGTTTTATAACATTACCTGTTGAATATGATGCTAGCAACAGAGCTTTAACTTGGTTAAAAAATAATAATATGCTAACCTCTACAGAACAAAACGGAGCAAAAGACGCTTTAAAATGGGCTGCTAGAACATATCTCGTTGCTGCTTTAGGTTCTTTAGCAATGCTTTTATATTGGGGACTTAAAATACTAGGAAATAGAAATTAAATAACTTTTACAATTTAATTTGTCTGTCAATTTGTTGATCTAAAGATATAAATGTTTCTGTACGTGCAACCCCTTTAATTGATTGAATTTCTTTATTTAGTAAATTCATTAAATGCTCATTATCTTTACATAGTATTTTTATGAAAATTGCCCAATCTCCTGTTGTGTAGTGACTTTCAATTACTTCAGGTATTTCTCTTAATCGTTTAATAGCTTCAGAATATTTACTTGCAGTATCCAAAAATATTCCAACAAACGCAAGAGTTTTGTATCCAACTACTTTTGGATTTATCACAAATTTTGAGCCTGCAATTAAACCAGATGCTTCTAATTTTCTTAATCTTTGATGAATAGCTGCCCCTGAAATTCCAACTTTTCTAGCAATACCTAAAATTGGAGTTCGTGCATTTGCCATTAAACTTTTTAGAATAATTTTATCTATACCATCAATATGTAATTCTTTTTCTTTCATTTACTACTTATTTGCAGGTAAATTTATAAAAAAAATAAAGGATTTGAAACCAAACCCTTTATTTTACTTTATGTTTTAAAAAAAATTAATCTTCTTCCTCTTCTTCTATAGGCAACAATTCAAAAGTGTCCATAAAAGCAGTAGTATATTTTCCTGCAATATAATCTGGATTATCCATTAATTGTCTATGGAAAGGTATGGTAGTTTTAATACCTTCAATTACAAACTCATCTAAAGCTCTTCGCATTTTATGGATAGCTTCTATTCTTGTTTGAGCAGTTACAATTAATTTAGCAATCATTGAATCATAATTTGGAGGAATAGAATACCCGGCGTACACATGAGTATCTATACGAACACCATGACCTCCTGGTGTGTGCAATGTTTCTATTTTTCCTGGTGATGGTCTAAAATTATTAAAAGGATCTTCGGCATTAATTCTACACTCAATGGAATGTAATTTTGGTAAATAATTTTTACCAGAAATTGGTATTCCAGCAGCTACTTTAATTTGTTCATAAATTAAATCGTAATCTATTACTTGCTCAGTAATTGGATGTTCCACTTGAATTCTAGTATTCATTTCCATAAAATAGAAATTTTTATGTTTATCTACTAAAAATTCTACGGTTCCAGCACCTTCATAACCAATGCTTTCTGCAGCTCTAACCGCAGCTTCCCCCATTTTTTTTCTAAGAGCAACTGTCATAAAAGGAGATGGGGCTTCTTCGGTTAATTTTTGATGACGACGTTGGATAGAACAATCACGTTCCGATAAATGACAAGCTTTACCAAAAGAATCTCCTATTACTTGAATTTCAATATGACGAGGTTCTTCAATTAACTTTTCTAAATACATTCCATCATTTCCAAAACAAGCGAATGCTTCTTGCCTAGCTGCATCCCAAGCATTTTTTAAATCTTCTTTTTTCCAAACTTCACGCATTCCTTTACCTCCTCCTCCAGCAGTAGCTTTTAGCATTACTGGATAAGTCATTTTATCTGCTAGTTTTTCTGCTTCTTCAAAAGATTCTAATAAACCATCTGATCCTGGAATTGTAGGAACTCCAGCAGCTTTCATTGTTTCTCTGGCAGATGCTTTATCTCCCATCTTATTAATCATATCTTCCGAAGCGCCAATAAATTTAATGCCATATTCATCGCACAATTTAGAGAATTTAGCATTTTCTGCTAAAAATCCATATCCAGGATGAATAGCATCAGCATTGGTAATTTCAGCTGCAGTAAAAATAGCAGTCATTTTTAGGTAAGACTCACTACTTGGTGCAGGTCCTATACATATTGCTTCATCCGCAAATCTAACATGTAAACTATCTGCATCAGCAGTGGAATAAACCGCAACTGTTTTTATGCCAATTTCTTTACATGTTCTAATAATTCGTAAAGCTATTTCACCTCTGTTAGCTATTAATATTTTTTTAAACATACTATTTGTAAGTTTCAAAGTTTAATAAATAATAATGTTAAAACTTATTAAAGTCTGGATTTAACATTATACTGGTTCTACTAAAAATATTGGTTGACCAAATTCTACGGGTGTTCCATCTTCCACTAAAACTTTAACAATTTTACCAGAAACTTCAGATTCAATCTCATTAAAAAGTTTCATAGCTTCTACAATACAAACAATAGAGTCTTCACTTACAATATCTCCGACTTCAACAAATACTGGTTTATCTGGCGATGGTTTTCTATAAAAAGTACCAATAATTGGTGAGGTTATTTCAATGTATTTTGAAGTATCTTCTTTTGTAGAGTCTTCAACTGGTTTTGATGTTTCTACAGGCGCTTGAGCTACAGGTGTTCCCATTGGCATTTGAGGCATCCCCATTGGTGCTTGCTGAACAATAGTAGTTTCTGTTTTTTCTGAGCCTGTTTTAATGGTGATTTTTATATCTTCCATTTCTAATTTTACTTCGTTTGCTCCAGATTTTGCAACAAATTTTATTAGATTTTGAATATCTTTTAAATCCATATCCGTTTGGTGTTAGTTATTAATATTTTAAGAATTATAGCCCCATTTATAATAAATAGCTCCCCAAGTGAAGCCACCTCCAAAAGAAGCAAAAATTATATTATCTCCCTTTTTAATCTGTTTTTCGTAATCAGCAAGTAATAATGGAATAGTTGCGGAAGTTGTGTTCCCATATTTTTCAATATTCATCATTACTTTAGAACTTTCTAAACTAATTCTATTAGCGGTTGCGTCAACAATTCGCTTATTTGCTTGATGTGCTGCTAACCAATTTAAATCTTGGTTTGTTAAATTATTTCTTTCTAATATTTTAACTGTAACATCTGCCATATTAAAAACAGCATTTTTAAATACAGTTTTACCATCTTGAAATACAAATTGTTCGCCTTTATCAATAGCTTCTTTAGTTATTCTATGTAGAGACCCTCCTGCTTTAACTTGTAAAAAGTCCCTTCCTACACCATCACTTTTTAAAATTTCGTCTTGTAATCCTAATCCTTCTTCATTTGGTTCAAATAGAACCGCTCCTGCTCCATCTCCAAAAATAATACAAGTTGCTCTATCGGTATAATCAATCATAGAAGAGCATTTATCTGCTCCAATTAATAATACTTTTTTATACCTTCCAGATTCAATATAACTTGATGCAACAGACATGCCGTACAAAAAGCTTGAACATGCGGCTTCTAAATCGAAACCAAAAGCATTAGTTGCACCTATCTGTGTTGCTGTATAAACTGCGGTTGAGGCGGCTTGCATATCTGGAGTTGCCGTAGAAACAATAACCAAATCAATTTCTTTTGGATCTAAATTCTTTTTTTCTAAAAGTTGTTTCGCTGCCTTTATGGCCATATAGGAAGTTCCTTTACCTTCTTCTTTTAATATTCTACGCTCTTTTATTCCAGTTCTTGAAGTAATCCAGTCATCATTGGTATCTACCATTTTTTCTAACATTGTGTTTGTTAAAACAAAATCTGGAACATATTTGCCTACTGCTGTTATTACTGCTGTGATTTTTTTCATAATTGATTATTATTACTAAAAAAATTGTTTCAAAGTAATGAAATTTATTTTGATTTAATTACGACTTTCGTCATTTTTTTAGCCATATTAAATGTTAAAAATAAAAAAAACCCTCAAGGTGAGAGTTTTTTAACCTTAATAAAAAAATTTATTAAGCTATGTTTTCTTCAGAATCAATAACTATTTGACCGCGGTAATATAATTTACCTTCATGCCAATGTGCTCTGTGATACAAGTGAGCTTCTCCGGTAGTTGGGTCAACAGCTACTTGAGGTGCAACAGCTTTGTAATGCGTTCTTCTTTTATCTCTTCTGGTTTTTGATATTTTTCTTTTAGGATGTGCCATTACTTGTATTTTTATCTATTAGTATATTCTTTAATTTATTCCATCTAGGATCAATATCCTTAATGTCTTTTTTATCTTTTAATTCTTTTGGTTCTAATTCTTTTAACTTATCTAAAATTTCCGATTTTAAAGTGCCGTCTACCACACCTGGATGAATTCGTTTTAAAGGTAAAGTTAACACAATAGATTCATAAATATATTGGGCAACATTTATCTTAAATTCACTATGCGGAATTATTAGTAATTCTTCATTTTCATTATTAAAGGTTTCTCCAAATTTTACAATTAATTCGGATTCTGATTTAATTGGCTGATGGTATAATTCATTGGTTATATCACAAGCTACTTCTACCCATCCTGAAAATGAAAAAATCAATTCAAACATAGTTGCTTTTTTAAAAAAATTTAGCTTTACTATTATATTTGAATCATTTAATTCATCGTAGTTAAAAAAATCAAAGAACTTTTTTTCAATTAAATAATCAAATTGATGTAATCCGTCTTTTAAACCAATAAAAGAAATGTCAAAGTCTTTTAAATCTTTCATTTAGATCTTCAATTTGAGCGTGCAAAGATATAAAATTATTAAACTAATTTCTATATTATATTCGAGAAATTTATTTATTTTATTTTTTTTCAGCTGTTTTTAATACGTTTTCGGTTAAAGAACGATATTCTTTACGTGTTTTATAAATTTTAACTGCTGTAAAAATAGCTTCTTTAAAGGAACTAACACTTGCAATTCCCTTGCCTGCAATATTATAAGCTGTACCATGGTCTGGTGAAGTTCTTATTTTATCTAACCCAGCAGTATAATTCACTCCTTCTCCAAAAGATAAAGTTTTAAACGGTGCTAAACCTTGATCATGATACATCGCTAAAATTGCATCAAAGTTTTTATAGCTTTCTGAGCCAAAAAAACTATCTGCTGCAAAAGGCCCATAAACTAATTTACCTGTTTCTTGGATTTTATCTATGGTTGGTTTTATAATTTCATCGTCTTCTAATCCAATAACTCCGTGATCTCCACAATGTGGATTCAAACCTAAAACAGCAATTTTAGGCTTAGAAATAGCAAAATCTTGAACCAAAGTTGTATATAAATTTTCTACTTTATTTGTAATTAATTCTGGCGTAATAGTTTCTGATACTTTTGAAATTGGTATGTGCCCTGTTATTAAACCAATTTTAAGTTCATCTGTCATTAAAATCATTAAACTTTCTCCATTTAGTTTAGACTCTAAATATTCCGTATGTCCTGGAAATTGAAAACTTTCAGACTGTATATTATCTTTATTTATAGGTGCGGTTACCAAAACATCAATTACTCCTCTATTTAAAGCGTTTGTTGCTGATTCTAAAGACTTAAATGCAAATTCGCCAGCTATTTTTGTAGGTTTACCTATTTCAACAGGTATTTCTTCATTCCAAACATTTAAAATATTTAATTTACCATTTAGTGCCTTATCTGCATATTTAATTCCATTAAACTGTACATCTAAATGTAAATCTTTTTTATATGTGGATATTAATTTTGTATTACCAAATATAATAGGAGTACAAAAATCTAACATTCGTTTATCTAAAAACGTTTTCAGAATAATTTCGATCCCAACACCATTACAATCTCCTATAGAAATTCCTACTTTTATTTTTTCAATTTTATTCATAAATAAAGTTAATTATACTTATTTTTACACTTCAAAAGTAATCAATTAAATTGATAAAAATATGTTTACAGGTATTATTGAAAATCTAGGAGAAATTACGGCGATTGAACAAGAAAATGAAAATTTTCATTTCACCATTAAAAGTGATTTTACGCCGGAATTAAAAATTGATCAAAGTATTTCTCATAATGGGGTTTGCTTAACCATTGTTAAAATTGAAGGAGAAAATTATACGGTAACTGCAATAAAAGAAACTTTAGAAAAATCTAATATGCGCTTTTTAAAAGTTGGTGATAAAATTAATTTAGAACGCGCTATGAAATTAGGAGAACGGTTAGACGGACATATTGTACAAGGTCATGTAGATCAAATAGCTACCTGTATTAATATTGAAGATGAAAATGGAAGCTGGATTTATACTTTTGACTACGATACTTTAAAACAAAATATTACTATTGAAAAAGGTTCTATTACTATTAATGGTGTTAGTTTAACCGTTGTTAATTCAAAAAAGAACAGTTTTTCTGTGGCAATAATTCCTTACACTTTTGAAAACACTAATTTTCACACCTTTAAAATTGGCTCAAAAGTTAATTTAGAATTTGACGTTATTGGAAAATATGTAGCAAAATTATTAGAAAAATAACTAGCTCTTTTTTAATTTGGATATTCCATAAGCTGCTCCTGCAACTAATAAATAAGCAATACCTCCGTCAATTGGCAAACCAGGATTAGGTGGTGGTGCTGGAGGCGGTGGTACTTTATATGAATAAGCAGATATACTTATAAATAAAAAGCAGACGCTTACAATTAACAATCTAAATCTATTTTGGAAATGGGGTTTCAAAAATATTTTTTTAAAGGGGTTATTTAATTTGCTAATAATTGTTTTACAAACAATTTTAATAAACATTTTAACAACAAATTTACAATTAATTTTTAAACCACCAAAAAACCGTTAGTAATTTTAGGTTTGTAAAAAAAATAACTTAATAAAAAAAGCCTTGTATATCTACAAAGCTTTTTATTAATTGTGGTCCCACTAGGGCTCGAACCTAGGACCCTCTGATTATGAGTCAGATGCTCTAACCAGCTGAGCTATGGGACCTAAAACTGGGTGCAAAAATAACATATATTTAATTTATGTACAATATTTATTTCATAAAAATATTTTTAATTAATTATTTACCTTAGCCAAAATTAGTTAACATGCTTAAAACTTTCTATTTATTGTTAATATTAATGTTTATTCATTTAAATTTATTTAGTCAAAATTCTGAATTAGATAAACATAAATTTATGGATGATGTACAATTTGGAGGAGGATTTAACATTGGTGTTGGAAATAGTTATTCTTCTTTTTCTCTTTCCCCTAGTGCGATTTATAATTTTTCTGACCAGTTTAGTGCTGGGTTAAGTGTTACCTATGTTTATTTAAAAAACAAATCTGTTGGAAAGTCTAGAACAAACCTTTATGGAGGAAGTATTCTTGCTTTATATAAACCTATTAATTACCTGCAATTATCTACGGAATATGAAAATTTAAAGATTAATCAAAAATATACAAATGTTTATACTATTTCTCAATGGCAAAACTCCTTATATTTTGGAATTGAATATGTTACTGGTAATTTTTCTATGGGTTTGCGATATGATGTACTATTTGATAAGGTTAAAAATATTACCAATTCATCTGCCTTAACCCCAGTTTTTAGAATTTATTTCTAAACCAAACTTTTTGATANTCTCTTTTTAAAATTAAAAAAGTTATTTGGTTAATGGTAGTTTCTAAATTTTTAGTGTTTAATGTTGCTAATTCTTTTTCAGACACGTCAATTCTGTACATTAAATTTAAATAATCATCATAATTATTGGTGAGTAATTTTAATAAAATGACGCTTAATGTTTCTTTTAATTGAACTGGAGTACTAGTCAAAACAAGAGATTCATTTAAATTTGCTAACCTAAAATCTTTATTTAATTGTTTTATTAAATTTTGATATAAATCTTCCTGTACCGCATTTTTAAATAACTCATCGGTATTTAGTATAGATAACATTAATTAGAACGTTTCATTAAATTTAATCCAAAGTTTTTAAGAATCAATTTCTTTTCTTCAGAAATAGAAAGTGTATTTAAAGTTTCAAAGGCTTTATTTGTATATATTTCAATTTCCTTAACCGTAATTTCATTCAGTTTATTCTTTTTGAATAATGCCGTAACCTCTTCCATCTTTTTATCATTTTCAACTTTAGAACTATATAACTGAATTAAACGTTGTTTATCTTCCTTTTTACCTACTTCCAAAGCTTTTAAATACAAAAATGTTTTCTTATTCTCTATAATATCACCACCTATTTTCTTACCAAAAGTTGCTACATCTCCAAAAGTATCTAAATAATCATCCTGTAATTGAAAAGCAATTCCGAGATTTAATCCAAACTGATAAATTTTATTAGCTTCTTCTTCATTAGTTTCTGCAATAATTGCGCCCATTTTCATTGCTGCAGCTACTAAAACGGATGTTTTATAAGTAATCATTTTAACATACTCTGCAATAGTAACGTTATTTTTAGTTTCAAAATCAACATCATACTGTTGCCCTTCACAAACTTCTAAAGCTGTTTTGCTAAACAAAATATTTAATTTTTTATAAAGATTTGGGTCGAACTTTTCTAAATATTGATACGCCATAATCATCATAGCATCTCCTGACAAAATTCCTGTATTTACATCCCATTTTTCGTGTACGGTTGTTTTACTTCTTCTAATTGGAGCATTATCCATAATATCATCATGAATTAATGTGAAATTATGAAAAACCTCAATGGCAACAGCGGCATCCATTGCTTTTACAACATTCCCATTATATATATCGCAAATTAATAAGGTTAAAACGGGTCGTAATCGTTTACCACCTAATTGCAATATGTAATGTATTGGTTCATATAATTGTTTGGGTTCTTTTACTTTAACAATAGTATTTAAATAAAGTAAAAAGTCCTTTTTGTAGTTTTCAACGCTTTTCATTTAATTACAAATTTTGGTAAAAATAACGCTTTAAAATTACTTTTAAATAATTCTATATTTTTTTGTTGATTTAAAAAAATGTTATAATTTTGTACTATTAAACGAATTTAGTCAAAAAGAACAACTATTAATATTATGCCTTTAGAAAATACCCGAGATAAAATTTTAAATGTAGCAAACAAATTATTTAGCAGATTTGGATTTCATAAAACTTCAATGGATGAAATTGCCAAAATTTCTAGAAAAGCAAAAGGATCGTTATATTATCATTTTGCGAGCAAAGAAGATTTATTTAAAGAAGTAGTTTCTAATGAAATTACTAATTTAAAAAATCAATTATCTAATGTAATTCAAAATGAAAATCTTAATGCTTCCGACAAAATTAAATCGTATTTTATTGTAAGAATGGATGTGTTGCATAATGCTTCAAACTACCATGAAACTTTAAAAGCAGATTTTTTTGAACATTTCGATTTTATTGATGATTTAAGAAATGAATTAGATGAATGGGAAAAACAAAAAATAAAATTAATTATTGAACAAGGTATTAAAACAAACGAATTTGATATTGAAGGAGATATAAATGTATTAATAGATGTATATATTATGGTTTTAAAAGGACTAGAAATACCATTCTTTATTCAAAATAAATATAAAAGTTACTCCCCTTATTTTGATGATTTAACTAGAATTTTTAATAAAGGTCTAAAACCTTAATTTTTTTATTATAAACCGACTAAAAAACATTTTAAGTACAGTAGTATGAGTTTAATTTTACAACATATAACTAAACAAACAAAAGGAAATAAAAACCTTAGATTAACAACTTTATTTTCAGAAAACATTCTTAAAATATTAGGCTGGAAAATTGTAAGTGATTTTGAATTNCCTAATAAATCTGTCATAATATTTGCACCTCATACCAGCTACTGGGATGGTTTTTACGGAAAATTATTTTCTATGCAATTAAACATAAATTATAAGTTTTTGACCAAAAAGGAATTCTTTAAATTTCCTTTAAAATATTTTTTTAGAATCTATGGGTCTATACCTGTTTCTAAAAATAAAGAATACATAGATGAGGTTGTATCCTTATTTGATAAAAATAAGAACCTACATATTATAATTTCTCCTGAAGGACAATTAGCAAAAACAGATCATTGGAAAAAGGGATATTATTACATGGCAAAAAGGGCGAATATACCTATTGTTATTGCATTTATTGATTATAAAAAGAAAGAAATTGGAATTAAAGGAATTATTAAAAATATTAATAATGCAGATGAAACAATGAGTAGAGTAAATGAAATATATAGAAATGTAAAAGCAAAACATCCTGAAAAATTCACTTTAGATAAAAGGTATTAAAAAAAATAGTTAAAATTTAAGTATAACAGAAAGAAACAAAACATGAACAAAAAAATTAAACCAATAGTAAATTTAAAATGGATTATACTATTAATAGGCTTCACTTTTATATATGGATGCCAAACAAAAAACACAAAGGTTAATTCAGAAAATAATAACGCTGTTAATCCTATTAAAGTAACTGTTATAAAAGCAGAAACAAACGAAACTAGCAAACAATTAACCTATAATGGTAATGTAATTCCTAAAACAACTACTCCTCTAAGCTTTTTACTTCCGGGAACTGTAATTTCAGTAAAATATGATGAGGGTGATTGGGTGAAAAAAGGTCAAATATTAGCAGAATTAAATACCACTTCTTACAAAAGCGCTTATCAAGGAACCTTAGCAACTCAAAAACAAGCCCAAGACGCCTACAATAGACTAAAAACTGTACATGATAAAGGTAGTTTACCCGCAATAAAATGGCAAGATGTAACTGCAAAATTGGCGCAAGCCAAATCTGCAAATCAAATTGCGTTACAAAACCTAGCTAATAGTATACTTAAAGCTCCTTCAAACGGATATATAGGTATGCGAAACCTAGAAATTGGAGAAACTTCCGTTCCTGGAGTACCCGTATTTAACCTTGTTAATATTAATGAAGTTTATGTTAGAGTACCCGTTCCTGAAAATGAAATTAACAAAATAAAAAAAGGTCAAACTGCAAGTGTTGCTATTCCTGCATTGGGAAGTCAAATTTTTACAGGTAAAATTGAAAAAATTGGCGTTATTGCAAATCCAATTTCTAAGACATACAATATAAATATTAACATCCGCAACCAACAAAAGATTATTAAACCTGGTATGGCTTGTAATATTGTTATAAACACAAATTCTACTAAGAATAATATAGCAATTCCTTTTTCATGTGTAACCAAAGATGATAATGGACAAAGTTTTGTTTTTATAGTAGACCCTCAATCTAAAATTGCACTTAAAAAATTGGTAGAATTAGGTGCCTTCATCAATAATAAAATTGAAATACTGTCTGGAATTTCAACAGGTGAATTAGTGGTTACTGAAGGAAAACAAAAACTATCTAATAATGTAAAAGTAACTTTCTAACTATTGCGATGTTATTTAAAATCTATAAAAGTTAATTTAAGAATGAAAAAAATAAATATTATAGAAGCGGCGATGAAGCATTACCAAATCATTATATCTATGGTTGTAGTAATGATGATTTTAGGAATATTAGGACTTCTAAATATGCCTAGGCGTGAATTTCCTGAATTTACCATACGCCAAGGAATAGTTGTTGGAATTTACCCAGGTGCCACCTCTAAAGAAGTTGAAGAACACCTTACCAAAGATGTTGAAGATTACTTATTTAGTTTTGAAGAAGTTAGAAAAGCAAAAACATATTCTGACTCTAAAGAAGGCATGATGATTGTTTATGTAACACTTAATGACAATGTAAAAAATGCAGATAAATTTTGGTCAAAATTACGATTAGGGTTACAAGAACTAAAAATGCAACTTCCAGCTGGTGTAGTTGCTTTAATTGGAAGTAATGATTTTGGTGACACTTCAGCTTTGCTAATTACCATGTCTTCTGACAAAAAGAATTACAGGCAATTAGAAACTACTATGAAAGATTTAGAGACTCAAATTAGACAAATAAAGTCTGTTTCTAGAATGAAACGTTTTGGGACTCAAAAAGAAAAAATTTATATTTATGTAAAACCTGAAAAACTTACACAGTTCAATGTAAAACCTTCCAATATTTTAATGGCTTTTAAGCTACAAGATGCGCTTAATTATTCAGGAGAATTAGATAATGGAGATTTAGTTTTGCCAATACATTTACCACCACGATTTACATCCATAAAAGATTTAGAAGAACAAATAATTTATTCAGATCCACAAGGAAATATTTTGCGATTAAAAGATGTAGCTCGCATTGAAAAACGCTTTGAAAAACCATCAAAATTAATTCATAATAATGGAAATAATGCATTGGTGCTCTCACTTGAAATGCAAAAAGGAAATAATATTGTTCAATTTGGAAAAGACGTAAATGCAGTATTAAATAAATTCTCTAAAACAACGGATAAAGATGTAAAATTAAATATTATATCAAGCCTACCAAATGCTGTTCATGATTCTATTTCTCATTTTTTACTCGAATTTTTAATAGCAATAATAGCGGTTATTATTGTAACCATGATATTGTTACCTTTTAGGGTAGCTTCGGTAGCTGCTATATCTATTCCTGTTTCCATTCTAATTACTTTAGGAATTATGCAATTAGTTGGTATTCAGCTCCATATTGTTACCTTAGCAGCCTTACTTACGGTATTAGGAATGGTAGTAGATAATGCCATTGTTATAGTGGATGATCATATTGAAAAACTAGATGAAGGAGAAACTCCTTGGAATGCTGCTTGGAAATCTGGGACAGAGCTTTTTATTCCAGTTTTATCTGCCACCTTAGCAATAATAGCTTCCTTTATGCCATTGATGCTTTTTCTTCCAGGAATGGCAGGTGATTTTGTAGGAACATTCCCAGTTACAATAGCTATTGCTTTGGCAATCTCTATGTTAGTTGCAGTATTACTTGTTCCTTTTTTAAGCTATCTTCTAATAAAAAAAGGAGTTAAAAGAGAAGAAAATTTAGCAAAAAAGAAAAACGTATTAGAAACCTTGCAAAATTGGTACAACAAATCTCTTGATTTCACCTTTAAATATCCTAAGCTAACCCTACTAATGGGGCTATTATCACTAATTATAGGTGTATTATTCTTTTTAAATGTTGATCAAAAATTGTTTCCAGAAATGGAAAGAAATCAATTTGCAATAGAAATTTATTTACCTGAAGGTTCTTCTCTTTCTAAAACCGAAAAAGTAGTGGATAGTTTAGAAACCATTTTAAAATCGGATGCAAGAATAACCAATATAGCTAGTTTTATAGGAAATGGTTCTCCAAGATTTAATACGCTATATGCACCACATTTACCTGCTAAAAATTATGCGCAACTACTGGTAAATACAACCTCTAACAAGGCAACTGTAGAGGTAATAGATGAATACAGTAAAAAATACACTAATTTTTTACCTCAAGCACATGTAAAATGGAAGCAATTAGCTTTAGAAACATTTAAAGCACCTATTGAAGTTCGAATTTCATCAAATAATATAAAAGATTTAAAAAATATAGGAGATAAAGTCTCCAAAATTTTAAATCAAAATAAAAATATTACTTGGATTAGAAATGATTGGGCAGAAATGCGATCGGGTATAACAGTAAAACTTGATGAAAATAAAGCCAATAAATTAGGATATGCAAAATCACTTATTTCATCCTCGCTGCTAGTATCATTAGATGGTTTGCCTATTACTACCATATGGGAAAAAGATTATCCCATGAGTGTGGTACTTACAAAAGAAGAAAGTAAGAAGAAGAATATTAATGATTTAAAAAACCAATATGTTAGCTCACCACTTACATTACAATCATTACCATTACGTTCTATCGGAAAACTAAAACCAACATGGACAGAAGGAAATATTTCTCGAAGAAATGGGGTGCGTACACTTACAGTGATGGCAGATATTGATAGAAATACCGTTGCTTCCAGAGTTTTTTCTGCTGAACGCCCTAAAATTGATGCCTTAAAATTGCCTGAAGGTGTAACAATTAATTATGGCGGAGACAATGAAGCTTCTATTGAAAATTATTTACCTATGGGAAAATCGTTAGGAACAAGTGTTGTTCTTATCTTTTTTATTTTATTACTACAATTTAAAACCATTAGAAGAGCTTCTCTAATTATGTCAACTATGCTTCTTAGTGTTTTTGGTGCAGGTTTAGGGTTGTTATTATTTAAATATCCTTTTAGCTTCACCTCTTTTGTCGGTATTATTGGCTTAATGGGTATTGTGGTTAGAAATGGTATTATCCTAGTAGATTATGCAAGCCATTTGGTAATAACAAAAGGAATGTCTTATAGAGATGCAGGTTTAGCAGCTGGAAAAAGAAGAATGCGACCAATATTTCTAACCTCAATGGCTGCTGCTGTAGGTGTAATACCCATGATTATAAGTAGATCGCCATTATGGGGACCTTTAGGAACCGTAATTTGTTTTGGATTAATTTTCGGTATGATTTTAACCTTACTAATTCTTCCAGTACTTTACTGGAAAACTACAAGTAGCGAAGAACAAAAAACAATTGTTAAATAAAATAGCATTTAAAAAATGAATTTCTTAAAAATATATATATTATTATTTATTGGTTTAGTTACATTTCCTGCTTTAGCACAAAATATAACACTTGAAAAAAGCAAAAAATTAGCACTAAAAAACAATAGGATTCTTAAAGAGTCTAAATTAAAATTAGAAGCTTCAGAAAAAGTAAAACAAAATGCTTTTACCAAATATTTTCCAAAAATTAGCGCAAATGCTTCAGCAATTCGTTCTTCAGATTATCTTTTAGACATAAAAACTCCTGAAATGAACTTACCTGTGTATGATGGAAATCCTGCTAACATTGGTACTGCAACTCAGTTTGCCTATGTGCCACCAATAAGTATTCAGACCTTAGATTATGCAAATACTGCTCTTATTACTGCGGTACAACCTTTATACACAGGCGGAAGAATTAAAAACGGCAATAAGTTAGCTAAATTAGGTACAGAAATTAGTAAATACCAAGTAACTCTTTCTACCGATCAAATTTTAACAAAAACAGAAAATTATTATTGGCAATTGGTAGCTCTTAATGAGAAAAGTGTTACGCTTAATAGTTATGAAAAGCTATTACTTAGGCTACAAAAAGAAGTACAAGACTTTTTTGATGCTGGTATTGTTACTAAAAGTGATTTGCTAAAAGTAAAATTAGAATTAAATAAAGTAGAAGCAAATAAATTAAAACTTGACAATGGTACAGAAATGTTAAAAATGGTATTTAGCCAACACATTGGAATTCCTTATAAAAGTTCACTACAAATAAATGATTCTATAATTAATATACTTCCACCAGAAAATTATTTTATTAAACCTACCATTGGATTAAAAAACAGACCAGAATATAACATGTTAAATAAAGCCGTTGATGCTGGAGTTTTACAAAAGAAAATGGCTAAAGGCAAATTTTTACCTGAATTAGCAGTCGGTGCAACTGAATTATATTTAGATGCTTACAAACAAAAAAATAACTATGGTTTAGCTTTTGCAACCATATCTATTCCAATTTCTGATTGGTGGGGAGGATCTTATAAAATGCAAGAACATACCATAAAAATTAAAATAGCTGAAAATAATTTAGTTGAAAAATCAGAGCTTTTAAAACTACAAATAAACAAATCTTATATAAATTTAAAAAATAGTTACAAGCAAATTGAAGTTGCAAAAAAATCACTAAATCAATCCTTAGCATATCAAAAAGAACTAGAAGACAACTATGATGCAGGTTTAACAAGTACATCCGATTTATTGGAGGCAAGAGCAATAACCCAAAAAGCCAAAGATGATTTAATTGATGCAAAAAGCACGTATAAAATAAAAGTAGCTAACTATTTACTTTCTATCGGAAAAACAATAATGTAAAATAATGTGAAGGGAGTTTAAAAATGAATTTATGGAAAAAACAATAATTGAAAGGATTTGTGTTTTATCATATAATGAATCTTCGGATGTGAAAATTGATTCATTAATTCAAGATGATTTGAATTTTGACGACCTTGATTTAGCTGAATTATATATGGATTTGGAGGAAAAACTAAAAATCGCAATAGATTATAATTTATTTTATGAAATAAAAACCGTTGGAGATTTGATTTCGTATGTCAAAAAATTAATTAAAAAAAGATAGATGAAACAAAAAGTAGCTTTGGTATTATCTAGCGGTGGTTCAAAAGGACTCGCTCACATAGGAGTAATTAACGAACTAGAAAAACATAATTTTGAAATAGCATCTATTTCGGGATCTTCCATTGGCGCTGTTATTGGCGGACTGTATGCTATGGGTAAATTACCCGAATACACCAAATGGGTGAAAACTTTAAAGAAAAAAAATGTTTGGAATCTTTTAGATTTCACGCTTTCATCCAACGGCCTAATCAAAGGAGAAAAGGTATTTATAAAAATGAAAACATTTATTCCTGATATGCTAATTGAAGATATGAACATTCCTTTCTCTGCAATTGCAACAGATATCATAAATGAAAAAGAAGTGATTTTTTCTACCGGAAGCTTTTATGAAGCAATAAGAGCATCCATAGCAATACCTTCTGTTATAACACCCGTAAAATATAAAAACACTTTACTGGTTGACGGCGGCGTACTTAACCCTCTTCCCATAGAGTATGTAGTACGAAAAAATAATGACATTCTGATTGTTGTTAATTTATATGGAGAAAAAGTAGGGAAAATTAAAACTCCAAAATTAATAGATGGAAAAAATCAAGGCAATAATACCATAGATGGTTTAGTAAACAATATTAGTAAATTAATTAGCTCTGGTGATAAAAAAAGCTTAGGATATTTTTCTCTTCTAAATTTAGCCACACATGCAATGATTCATAAACTAACAAAAGAGAATATAGATAAACATCAACCAGATATTGTTATTAATTTACCTCAAGATTCTGCTGGCACTTTTGACTTTTATAAAGGTGATGAACTAATTAAATTAGGTGAAAACGCAGCCAAAGAAGCAATTAAGGAGTATAACGAACTGTTGAAATAATATTTTACTGCTTTGAAATATATAGATTTAGACGTGCAAATACAAAAAAGCAATTCAAAATTACTGAAGCGTTTGCCTCATTTTTGTGTCAATTGGATAAAAAAAATAATAAGGCAAGATGATTTAAATCAAATACTAACAAAATATTCTAATTACAAAGGAGCTAACTTCTTATCTAAGGTAATTGATGAATTGAACATCAACATTAAAATTGAAGGAATTGAAAATCTGCCAGAGAACGGAAAATGTTTTTTTGTAGCAAACCACCCTTTTGGTTTTGTTGATGGGTTAACGTTAACAAATACAGTTGCCAATAAATACGGTTCTTTTAAAGCTATTGGTAATGATGTTTTTATGCTAATACCACAAGTAAAATCAATAATTGCTCCAGTAAATGTTTTCGGTGCAAATTCAAAGGCAAATATTTTAGAACTAGAAAAACTATTTAATTCAGATTTACCCATTACTCATTTCCCTGCTGGCATTGTCTCAAGAATAAAAAAAGGAAAAATTGAGGATAATAAATGGCAAAAAGGATTTATAAAAAAAGCAATTGTATACCACCGAAATATCGTTCCTTTTTATTTCTATGGAAAAAATTCTCTACTCTTTTATTTTATTTACATCACAAGAAAAACCTTGAGAATTAGCACAAACCTGGAATTGGTATTGTTGCCACATGAAATATTTAATAAAAGAAACAAAACCATAAAAGTTAAAATAGGCAAGCCAATTAGTTACACCTTATTCGATAAATCAAAATCTTATCATGATTGGGCTCAATTCGTAAAAAAGCAAATTTATAATTTAAAAAAATAGCACCTATCTTTATCAATTATAAAATGTAAACGTAACATAAAATGAAACAAAAAGTAGCATTGGTTTTGTCTGGAGGAGGCGCAAGAGGAATTGCTCATATTGGAGTTATAGAAGAATTAGAACATCAAGGATATGAAATTAGTTCCATTTCTGGAACTTCTATGGGAGCTTTAGTTGGTGGTATTTATGCTGTTGGAAAAATGCAGGAATATAAAGAATGGATGTATTCGCTTCACAAAATAGATATTTTTAAACTTCTCGACTTTACATTTAGCGCTCAAGGCTTAATAAAAGGAGATAAAGTTTTAAAAAAATGGAAGAATTTATTCCTGATAAAAACATTGAAGATCTTAAAATAAATTACGCTGCTGTGGCAACAGATATTATTAATGACAAAGAATTTGTTTTTAAATCTGGTGATATTTTTGAAGCTATAAGAGCATCTATTTCAATTCCAACAGTTTTTGTTCCTGTTAAAAAAGAAAAATCAGTACTTGTAGATGGCGGTGTTATTAATAACATCCCTATAAAACACGTAAAAAGGAATAAAGATGATATCTTAGTTGTATTTCATGTAAATGCTGATGTACCTGTTTACAAACCAAATATACCTCCCAAAGAAAAAGAAACTAATCAATCTATTTATCAAAAAAAAATTAATGATTTTCAAAAGCAACTAAACAATATTAAACTAAAACATGCTACTAAAAAATTTGGTTACTTTAATCTTATTAATAAAACTATTGGATTAATGTCTAACCAGTTATCCGAATTAACACTAAAAGTATATCAACTAGATGTATTAATAAATATATCTAGAAAAACTTGTGGTATTTTTGATTTTTACAAAGCTGAAGAATTGGTAGAAATTGGTAAGCATTTAGCTATGAAAAATATTGAAATGTATAAAAACAAATCCCTTTAAAATTCTTAATAATGAAGAATTTTATAAATCTACTTATCTTAATTCTATTTTTTTTTAGTTTCAATTTAATTAAAGCTCAAGATATTAATTGGAATCTTAGAAAAAACAGTAATGGAATTACAATCCATACCAGAAAAATTGAAAAAACTGGAATTGTTGAATTTAAAGCAGAAATGATAGTAAACAAAACTATTGATTCCGTATTAAATATAGTTACAAATACAGAAAGTTATACGCAATGGATGTCAAATGTGATTGTGTCTAAAACCTTAAAAATAATAAATGAAAATGAAAAATATATCTACCTAGTATCTGAAGTTCCTTGGCCTTTGAAAAATAGAGATATGCCTTTTTATCAAAAAATTATTAAATCCAAAAAAATTATTAAAATTACTTTGGCTGGAATTTCAAATTACACACCTCCCATAGAAGGAATTAAACGAATTACAAAAAAATTAACAGGCTTATGGATACTAATACCAATAAGCGATAAACAAGTGAAAATTATTTATCAATCTTCCTTTTACCCCGGTCCCACAATGCCAAATTGGATTCTACGTTTATTTACTGTTGATGGCGCTTACAAAACCTTAATTGAATTAAGAGAACTTATTTAGTTTTAATTGTTAAGTCAAATTCATTATTATAACATAGTAATATTTAAAATAAACTTAAAAAACTTTTATTGTGTTTTAAGTTTCCTTTTGTATATTTGCACTTCAAAAATAAAAAAAAACACCATTTCATGAAATGTGAAATATTAAAAAAATCTATTAAAATATTTTTAAAATTTGGTTTTAAAAGTACTACTATGGATGATATTGCCAACAAAATGGCTATATCTAAAAAAACCATTTATAAATATTTTAAAAACAAAGAACAGTTGGTAGATGAATCTTTAAGTTTTTTCCATGAAGCCATTCACACTGAAGTTACGACTATTTGCAACAAAGGATTTAATGCTATTGAAGAAAATTTTGAAATAAAGAAAATGTTTAAAGATTTGCTTCAAAACTCAGGAGAATCTCCAATGTTTCAACTTCAAAAATACTATCCAGAAACCTTTAAAAAAGTAATAAATAATGAATTTGCAATGTTTAAAGATTGCATATCACAAAACCTTAAAAAAGGAATTCAAGAAGGTTTATATCGCAATAATTTAAACATCAATATTACTACTCGTTTTTATTTTTCTTTGGTATTTAGTGTACACGACCCAAACTTATTTACTAATGAAGACAGAACCATTAATCAATTAGAAATAGACGCTTTAACATATCATACTAGAGCAATTGCAACCAAAAAAGGAATAGAAATTTTAGAAAAACAATTAGAAAAACTATAGTTTAAGAATGAAAAAAATAATAATAACTTTAACCATCCTAATTAGCTTTACTAGCTTTGCTCAAGAAAGTAAATCGCTTTCCCTAAAAGAAGCAATAAGTTATGCGCTAAAAAACAGCTATGCATCTATTAATGCATCTAGAGATATTGAAGCTGCAAAAAAGAAAAAATGGGAAACTACAACTATTGGGTTACCACACATTAATGCTGAAATTGCCTACCAAAATTGGATTAAACAACAGGTTTCTTTAATACCTGCGGAATTTTTTGGCGGTAACCCAGGGGAATTTACCGAAATTGCTTTTGGTACTAAACAAAATATGAATGCTACTGCAACCGTTAAACAACTAATTTTTGACGGATCGTATTTAGTTGGTTTACAATCGGCTAAAACCTATTTAAAAATTTCAAAAAATGCCAAAGAAAAAACTGATTTAGGAGTAAGAGAAGCTGTAATTAATGCCTACGGAAATGTGCTTTTAAGCGAAGAAAGTATTCAAATTTTAGAAAAAAATAAAAAAACGTTAGAAAAAAATCTTCACGATACTAATCAAATATATTTAAACGGATTAACAGAAGAAGAAAATGTAGAACAATTAAAAATAACCCTAGCAACTATAAATAGCCAACTATCTAAAACTAAAAAGTTAAAAGATATTGCCTATAAAATGTTGAATATTACTTTAGGAATTGATATTAATACCGAAGTAAAATTAACCGATACCTTAGATAAATTATCGGTAGAAAATAGTAGTTTAAATTTACTTAATAATAAATTATCTATAGAAAACCATATAGATTATAAAATAGCTAAAAACACGGAAAAATCGAATGAATTATTAGTAAAACTAGAGCAAAGTAAAGCGTTACCAAGTTTAAGTAGTTTTGTTAATTTTGGCTACTCAGGGTTTGGAGAAAATTTTGATTTTCTAAAAAAACAACAAAAATGGTTCGATTCTTCTTTGTTAGGTGTTAATTTAAAAATTCCACTATTTAGTAGTTTAGAAAGAAGCTCTAGAACGCAACAAGCTAAAATTGAATTAGAAAAAGCTAAAACAAATTTATACCAAACTTCCCAAAAAATTCAGTTAAAAGTGGAATCTGCTAAAACAAATTACAATTATAGTTTAGAAGAATTAACCACATCAAAACAAAATTTAGCATTAGCCGAACGTATTGAGCATAAACAAGAAATCAAATTTTTTGAAGGGATTTCAACTAGTTTTGATTTATCTAATGCACAAACTCAATTATATACTATGCAACAAAATTATTTACAAGCTATGTTAAATGTAATATCAAACAAAGCAGCTTTAGATACTGCATTAAACACACCAATTAACAACTAGAAAAACATTTAAAATGAAAAAAATACTTACTCTAATCTTAGCATCCTTAATACTNATTTCTTGTGGAGATAAAACCAGTAGTAAATCNGTAGAAAAGACTTTAAAAACGGATAATATTAAAAAGTTAATTAAAAAAAGAGATGAATTACTAACTACACAAGAAACTCTTTCTGAAAATATTCAAAAGTTAAATGCTAAAATTGAAGCTTTAGATACTACTAAAAAAGTACCACTAATTACTTCAATTATTGCAAAAAAAGAATTGTACAACCATTATTTAGAATTACAAGGCAATGTAACTACAAAAAATTTAGTGGTTATATATCCTGAATTTGCAGGAACACTTACCAAAGTATTTGTTAAAGAAGGACAAAAAGTAGTTAAAAATCAGCTTTTAGCTAAAATTGAAGATGGAGGTTTATCGCAACAATTAGTACAATTACAAATTCAAGCAGATTTAGCAAAAACTACTTTTGAAAGACAAAAAAGATTGTGGGAACAAAAAATAGGCAGTGAAATTCAATTTTTACAAGCCGAAGCAAGTTACAAAGCTCAAACCAAAGCCGTAGAGCAATTAAAAAAACAAGTGGCAAAAACAGAAGTTAAAGCTCCTTTTTCTGGTATTATTGACGACGTAATTACGGAACAAGGAACCGTTGTTGCTCCAGGACAATCTGCATTATTTAGAATTGTAAACCTTAACAATATGTATATTGAAACGGAAATTCCTGAAAAATACATTGGTAGCATCACTAAAAACAAAAAAGTAACAGTAACCATTCCTATTTTAGGATTAACAGTTAATACTAAAATTAGACAAACCAGTAATTTTATCAATCCGGCAAACAGAACCTTTAAGGCGGAAATAAATATTCCAAATAAAAAAGATGAAATTAAACCTAATTTATCTGCCAAATTAAAAATAAACGATTATGTAAATGATAATGCCTTTTTAATTCCTCTAAGTATTATTTCTGAAAATGCAGAAGGCAAGCAATATGTTTATATAGTTAATAATATAAATAATAAAAATGAAGGAGTTGCAGAGCGCATTTATATAAAAACAGGCTATACCCAAGGCGATTTAATTGAAATTACGGAAGGATTAAAAGCAGGAATGGAAATTATTAACGAAGGAGCACGAAATATTAGAGAAGGGCAAACCGTAAAAATTATTAATAACTAATAATTTAAAAATGACAAAACAACAAAAACAAATAGACAAAGAATTTAAATTATCTTCTTGGGCTATAAATAATAAAACAACCATTTTTGTGGTTATGTTTTTAATTCTTATTCTAGGAGCTAAAGCTTTTATGAATATGCCCCGTGAAAGTTTTCCAGAAGTAAAAGACACTAAAATTTATGTAAGCTCTATTTACCCAGGAAATACCGCTGAGGATATTGAAAAATTAATTACCAATCCGCTTGAAGATAAATTAAAAAACATAAGTAATGTAGATAAAATTACCTCAAACTCACTAGAAGATTATTCTATGGTAATTGTTGAATTTGATGAAAACATTACGGTAGCACAAGCCAAACAAAAAGTAAAAGATGAAATAGATACCGAAACCAGTGGTGAAGATTGGCCTACTTTTAATGGCGCCAAAGTTGAACCAAATGTTTTTGAATTGAGTTTATCGGAAGAAAGGCCAATTCTTAACATTAATGTTTCTGGAAATTATCCTGTAGATAAACTTAAAAGTTATGCGGAATTTTTACAAGATGAAATTGAAGATTTACCCGAAATTAAAAAAGTAGATATCCGTGGTGCTCAAGAAAAAGAAGTTGAAGTAGCCGTTGATATTTATAAAATGATGGCTTCTAAAGTCAGTTTTAATGATATAGCAAATGCTATAAATGGCGGTAATTTAACCATGTCTGCAGGAAATTTTATTGCTAGCGGACAACGAAGAACCATCAGAATTTTAGGCGAAATTGAAAATCCTAAACAACTAGAAAATTTTGTTGTAAAATCTGAAAAAGGTAATCCAATTTATTTAAAAGATATTGCCTCTATTTCCTTTAAAGAAAAAGATGTAACCACCTATGCTCGAGAATTTGGAAATAGAGTAGTAATGCTCGATGTAAAAAAGAGAGCAGGCAAAAACATGGTAGAAGCCGCCGATAAAATTCATGAAATTGTAAAAAATGCAATAGCAAATAAATTTCCGAAAGATTTAAATGTAACTATCAGCAACGACCAATCTACTAAAACAATTGGTCAGGTAGATGATTTAGTGAACAACATTATTTTTGGTATTATATTAGTTGTATCTGTTTTAATGTACTTTTTAGGGTTTAAAAATGCCGTTTTTGTTGGGTTTGCAATTCCTATGTCTATGTTTATGTCTTTAATGATTTTAAACGCGTTGGGGTACACCCTAAATACCATGATTTTGTTTGGATTAATTATGGGATTAGGAATGCTAGTGGATAATGGAATTGTAGTAGTAGAAAATGTTTACCGGCTTATGGATGAAGAAGGTATGTCTCGTTTAGAAGCTGCAAAAAAAGGAATTGGAGAAATTGCATTTCCAATAATTATATCCACAGCAACAACAGTTGCCGCTTTTATTCCTCTAGGTTTATGGCCAGGTGTAATGGGTAAGTTTATGGTATTACTGCCAATTACCTTATCCGTAGTTTTAGGCTCATCCTTATTTGTAGCTATATTTTTTAACTCGGTATTAGTTTCAAAATTTATGACTACAGAAGATAAAGATATGCCTTTAAAAAATATTATTGGTATTTCAGCAACCATGTTAGTGTTTGGACTAATAATTATAATTTTGGGTGGTTCATATAGCGGTATAGGTACCTTAATAATTACAAATGCTATACTTTTATGGGCATACCGTATATTTTTTAGAAAATGGGCGAATTATTTTCACGATAAAATTTTAGTAAAACTAGAAAATTGGTATGAAAAGCAATTACGAAAAGCTTTATCAGGCTGGAGACCTTATACCTATACTATTGGCATATTTTTGTTACTTATTGCTTCTTTTATAGCTTTTGGAATTTCGCTTAGCACACAACGTACTAAAGTAGAGTTTTTTCCAGATAATAAACCCAATCAAATAATTGTATATATTGAGTATCCTCAAGGTACCGATATTGAAAAAACTAATTTGATTACGAAAAAAATTGAGAAAAAAGTACTTACTGTTATTAACGGTCCTGAATATATGGATAATGGATACAACTTTTTAGTAGAAAGTGAAGTGTCTCAAGTTGGTGAAGGTGCTGGAAACCCACAAACAGATGGAGGTTCAGCGGCTGAAATGCCTCATAAAGGAAAAATTACAGCTTCTATGCGAGAGTTTAAATATAGAAGAGGTGCCGATAGCGAATTACTTCGTCAAAAAGTGCAAAAAGCATTAGTTGGCATTTATCCTGGAGTTCTTATTTCTGTTGAAAAAGATCAAAATGGTCCTCCTGCAGGAGCTCCTGTTAATATTGAATTACAAGGAAAAGATTATGGAGAATTAATTGCTACTTCTGAACGTATGCGAAATTTCATCAACTCAAAAAGTATTCCTGGTATTGATGAATTAAAAATTGATGTTAACAAATCAAAACCAGCAATGATGGTTCATGTGGATCGAAAAAAAGCTGGAGAATTAGGAATAAGTGCTGGTCAAGTTGGGCAACAATTACGAAATTCTATTTTTGGAACTAAGGCTGGCGTGTATAAAGAAGATGGGGATGATTACGATATATATATTCGTTTTAATAAAGAAAACAGATATAATACTAGTGCATTATTTAACCAGAAA